>JACCDG012086270.1_pt1 | contig 24647 bp, 15 predicted proteins | sample 7442471 | NCBI WGS metagenome assembly JACCDG01 (sample SAMN15323444, study PRJNA562643) | freshwater metagenome | isolation source: river surface water | place: USA:Blue River Watershed | collected 2017-08-17 | reverse complement strand
GCTCGGTAATAAGTACCGTTTTGACATTTTGCTTTTTGAAATCAGCAATCATCATTTCCGGATTAGGGAAAGAATCGCGGTAAAATTCAAAGTTGCCAAGTGTACCTTGTATTTCTTTTCCGAACCAGTACAAATCAAAAATGATGGCATCTAACGGAATCTGCTCCTTACGGAAACCTTCTACCACTTTTCGTGCCTCGGCTTCAGAATGGTAACCAAAACGACTCGCAAAATTACCAAGTGTCCAACGAGCTGGCAAGGGCTGATGACCAGTCAAATAGGTCATGTTCTCTGTCAAATTACGCCAATCGTCTGCAGCAATAACTTGATAACGAATAGGCCCACCAATAACCTCATAAGTGAGTTTGTTGTCTTTTTTTGAATCGAGGTCGAGGTAGCCAATTTGCGGATTGTCAAAATGTATGGCATAACACTGATCAGAAATCACAATGGGCATCGTGAAGTTCATGAGTTCAGAATGTGTTTCGTATCCGTAATGCGCGCGATTATACAATTGTAAACGATAACCCCTGCGATTCATGCCCAAAGAACGCGCGCCTCCTCCCATGAGTTGTTCAGTAGCGGTTATATTGAATTGAATTTGAGGTGTTTCCTTTAGTTCATATCCATTGGCTTCAGAACTCAACAATTTGCCTTTATACCAATATGATATTTGAAATGGCGCTGATTGGACGCGAACATGAATAGATGCTTCTGCTAAAGAAACATCATAATATTTGCCTTCTTTGGTCTCATTCTCTCGAATTTTGACACTGCGGTTAAACTTAGATTGCGAAGGAACAACCGCATGAGATGCTTCCTGAACAGCAGCAGATCCTGAAGGTATGAACGAGGTTTCAACGATTTGAATCCTGTTATCAAAGAAACTTATTTGATAGTGTCCATCACTTACATTCACCACAACAACATCGCTTGTTTTTCCTTCTTCAATGGATATGAATTGTCGATTGGGATGCTGAGCAAATGCTAAAAAACTGACTACTATTCCGAGAAGGGCGCTTGAATACTTAAACATACTTAATGACTTAATTTAATGATGTATGAAGTCTTGGCAGGGATTTTTCCGGTTGGCTGTTCAAAATCAAAGCTTTGGTTAGTCAGGACATCGAGCCCTTTTTCATATCCGTGGATGCCTTCTGCAAATCTTGACCACGTAAGTGTTTCTTCTTTGTTTGAATTGTTAATAATCACCATGATCACCTCAGCTTCTTTTCCTAATGCTGTAACCGGCTCTAAATAGCGGAAATACACGTACACATTATTTTGAGGGACATACTGTAAAAATTTACCTTCATGAATGACTTTTTGATTTTTTCGCCAGTTCAATAGGTTCTTTGTAAATTGAAAGTAAGCCTCCTGATTAGCGTCTAAAACTAAGCGATCGCGATTGCCGAATAAATCTCGTCTGATATCGGCATCACCTACTGCCTTACTACCGCGCATGCCAATTTCAGATCCGTAATAAATTTGTGGAATTCCTCTTGTGGTAGCAATTAAGCTAAAGGCCATTTTATAAGTTGCTAAATCAGGATAAGACTCATTGAAGCGTTGGGTGTCGTGATTCTCTAAGAACACCAACATATTATTCGGATTGGCATATAAATAATCATTGGCAAAGTTCTCATAGAAACGCACCACTCCTTGATCCCAATTTTGCTCATTTTCTTTCCAAGCTTGCATCATGGCATCGTGTAAGGTGAAATCCATTACTGAGGGCAAATGGCTGTTGTAACCTTGCAGGGCACCGATGGGGCTATCTTTCTGCCAGAAAGCCATTTGTGCTTGATCGTGCATCCAAACCTCGCCTACAATATTCAAGTTCGGATATTCATCGGTTATGGCTTTGGTCCATTGGGCAATGGCCTCTTTATCGTTATAAGAATAGGTATCTACACGTAAGCCATCTAGTTCTGCCCATTCTATCCACCAAATGGTGTTTTGAATCAGGTAGGTCAATAGCAAAGGATTCTTTTGATTCATGTCTGGCATGGTGGTGTCAAACCAACCATCAGCGGAAGCGTTGACATCGCTTTTCGAAGCATAAGGATCAAATTGCGTAGTAGTGCGGTAACTCGAACGTGTAAATTCATCAAACTGATGAATCCAAGTTGCCGTTGGTAAATCTTGGATCATCCAGTGTTTACTAGACCAATGGTTCGGAACTTCATCCTTAATGACTTTCAAATTTTGACGGTGCGCCTCTTGTACCATGGCTTTGAAATATGCATTGTTGCCATAACGCGGGTCTACCTTATATAGATCAGATTGTGCGTAGCCATGATAAGAATAAACAGGTTCGTTGTCTTCTAAAAAAGGCGTCATCCAAATAGTAGTTGCACCCAATTCCTTGATATAAGGTAATTGATCCATCACACCATATAAATCGCCGCCATGACGTCCGCCTGGATTATTCACATTGGTTTTTTCTGCTACTTCAGCAAGACTATCTAGACCCCTATTTGCATTTCTGAATCGGTCTGGCATCAACAAATAGATGACATCTGAACTTGTGAAACTCTGGCGATATTTGCTGTTTGCAATGCGTTGTTCGAGCTTGAAATCATGCGTAGCAACGACCTTCTTTTTATCAATAAGCCTGATTGGATACGTACCTGCGACTTTATTTTGCGTTTCCAGGGTTACAAAAATGTAGTTTGGGTTTTCCGTTCGAACCTGTTCCAAAATGGTCAAGCCCGCAACTTCTACTTTGTACTTGGAAATTTGAGGGCCGTGCAACAATACTTGCACCTGATGGTGCTCCATGCCCACCCACCAATTTGCGGGTTCAACATGTTGCAATAGCTGGGCAAAGCTTGTCGATATTGCAAAAAACACAAAGAGTAAACTACTCCATTTCATAGATTCTTTTTTGAGAGCCATTTTCATAAATGAGGATTTTAATACAATTTTTAGTTTCAGCAGGAATACTTCTACCTAAAACATCGGTGACATTGATGATTTTTCCGTTGGCTTGTAGTTCAAGCTCGGTCACGTCATTTAAGCAAGGATTCGGAAGGTTTTGATATGCAGTTAATTGACTTAAGGCACTTGTTTTTCTATTCTGAAGATATGGAACAATCCCACTTTTGACATGTGCTCCCCAGGTCAATTGAAGCGCGTTTAAAAAGTCTTGATCCGTGAAACCATAATCCAAACCTTTGTAATCATCTGTTAATGCCGCAGGCGAAATTTGGGCTTGTTTATTCTGCAGGAGTGTTTGTAGATCAGCAACATTCCAAACCGATGCAAGTATATCTTGCATGTGAAAGGTAAAACGATCCTTGAAATAAGGAATGGCCATCAACTTGGTGAAAAGCGGCCTTGACTGCCCTCCTGGCGACCAACTATATACATTGCGCAGCGCCCAATTGATATTAAACCAATCGATCCCAAAAGTATTGTCGAGGTCATAGGATAAGTAGACTATTTTTCCATCAGACTCTCGTTGATACAAATAGAAGTTATTCTTGTTATACGCATAGCCGTCCCACTGTCCAATGAGAATTTCTAATGCAATGTTTCGCAAAAACATCTCGACGTCAAAAACATCTTGGATGGCACAAACAAAACCCGCAGCCGGGGCATTATTGAGGACATTGATAAAGTTGATTAATGCGGTGTAATCGGCGCTATCTTTGTTGGTCTTCAGTTCGTAAACAGACTGATAAGATTGGGCATTATTTCCCCACCAGGTTAAGTCAGCACCATAGTTGCACTTCCATAAGTTCCCATTGGCTTCGGTTGGAAAACGCAAGTCGAGAAATTCATCATCGATGTGCTCTATATTGATGTACAATCCTTTGTATTCATTGTTGACATAAAGCTTGACATAGCTCGTGCGGGCAGCGGGCAGCCCTGAAGAACGCAATAAGTGATGAGCGAGAAAAGCACGCATGATGGAAACATCGTTGTGCTCGCCATTTAAATTGAGCTCTTCAAGACCTTCAAATTTTTGATTGGATACAAATCGATTGAAATCTAGTTTAAAAGATTTTTTTTGAGAGGCCAAGGAAGTATTTCCTCTAGCCCGAAAACCAATGCTATCGTAAATGATGACACCCCCTGAATATTCATAACTCAAGACAGCCATGAATTCATGACCGCTGTAGAGGCTATCGCCTAATAATAAATCCAGAGAATCTGGGTCAATGGTAATGTAAACACTCGCAACTTCGTCTTGTAAGAAAGCCAAATTATTAGCTGGCTGCGGTACCTGAGCAAAAGCATAGGAGAAAACAAAACAAAGAGCAAGCAGCAGTATGCGCATTATTGAACTTTTACAAATTCTTGATTGGCATAGGACTTACCAACTTGGATTAAAACATGGTAGTTCCCCTGCGGCAGTTCGGACAGATTTAACTCAATTTGATTCATGCCGCTTTGAGTCAAGCCAATTCGTTGTTGTACAATTTTCCCATCAGCATTGAGGACTAACAATTTATAACTTTCAATTGCATTAGCAGCAAATTGAATTTTTGCAGTTTCAAGAACAGGATTTGGGAAAAATTGCAAGTCAAAATCTGAGTTCAATAATTCTTCAACAGAAACGGGTGCATCTGTAATAACTGGTTTTGGCAACTTCACATCTGTATAAATACGGTAAGTACCTGGCGCCATATCAATTGGCGAAAGTGCATTGACGACATTGATGCTATCACCGGTGAAGTATTCGTACCACCAACCAGCATGTTGGAAGTTTGGAACTGCACTTTGATTGGTCACAGCAAAATTGGAGAGTGAAACACCATTCATGGTACTGTGGTTCATGTTGACTCTTTTTACTGCGCCTGTTAGGCTATACTGAAAGCTCAATGAGCGGAAAGTCTCGTAAGTATTGCGCAAATGCAAAGTGGCTGCATATACATCGTAAAGTTGTCGGCGGCGCGCTTGCGTATAGTAGTTCCACAAAATGGGTTTATTACAAACACGGCAAGGTACATCGATAGAAACATCATAACCCAACTCTTGGAATTGCCACATCATTCTTGGGCCAGGTTGTGTCAGAAAGGTTACAGCTAAAGCCTGTGCTCTGCCTAATGCGGTGTATAAATCTTTTGCATTGTGTGCAGCATTTGAGGTGTTTCCGTAAGTAAGTGCATTAAACATACTGCGCTCTTCATCGTGGCTTTCGGCATACGAAATAAGGTGCGGGAGGGCCCAGCCTCTATTTGTGTAAATACCCGAACTAATGTTACTTGAATTTGGGTAGCCCATGAGTGCTTCTTTATAACCATAGGTTGTATTTCCCCAAAGCATCATGCCGTAATCTGCCAATTGCTCTTCTTCGCTGTTGTCACACCAATGTTCCAAAATGACGTAGGCGTTAGGCTTATATGCCCATATTTCGTCAGCCATACGCTTTAGAAGATTGATGCGTTCAAGGCTATAATTATTGGCGTTATTTGCAAAACCTTTGGTGTAATCAAAACGGAAACCATCGACATTATAGGTTTCAATCCAGTATTTATTGACCTGATCAATATATTGCTGAGTGGCTGGTCGGGTATGATCAAAGTCATAACCCCAACAATATGGCGGGTGTGGACATATCGCATTGAACCAAGGGCTGTTGGCAGCTGGTCTCGCATTGGCAGCATCCCAATACATATTGACCATTGGGTTTTGTCCGAACGCATGATTCAAGACCATATCGACAATTACAGATATTCCCCTTCCGTGACAAGAATCTACAAATTCTTTGAATTTTTCTGGTGTGCCATAGTATTTATCTAGTGCCATGTGGAAAGACGGGTTGTAGCCCCAGCTTTCGTTATTTTCAAACTCCCCAGGAGGCATGAGCTCAATGGCATTAATGCCCAGTTTGCTTAAATAGTCAAGTGTATCTATGAGGGTTTGATAATTGCGTTTAGCGACAAAATCGCGCACGTGCAATTCATAAATTACTAAATCCTTCTTTTCTGGGGCCGTAAAATTGGCATTGACCCAGCTATAAGTACTGGCCCCAGGCTGCATGATTGTTGCAAAACCAGTGGTCAATCCCGTTGGATAAGGATGTGGGTTAGGATATGTTTGAGCACTGATGCTAGCGTCATTATTAGGATCTAAAATCAGGGGGCTCATAGGGTCTGCTAAGCGCAAAGTGCCATCAATAAAATACTGATATGCATATTTTTGACCAGGTGTTAAACCTGAGATCTCTAACCACCAGGTACTCATGTTGGTGGATAAATTCATATGATAGTTCGTTGTCGGGAGCCAGTTATTGAAATCACCGATCACGTAAATGTGTTCTTTTTGAGGGGCATGTAATTGCAAAACAACCGTTGTGTCGTTGATGTAATTGATGCCATTATGAAGACCCACATAGGGTGGATTCAACGGTACAACCAATGGATTGACTGTGATGTAAGTCGAGTCAATGACCTGTGTTGTCCCGTTATTTGCTGTAAATTCAAGCAAGTGCGTCCCTGCTTGTGTTGCTGTCAATGTGTAATTAAGTTGAGTAGCGTTGCTGAGCGTCTGTAAAACAACGCCGTCTTGTTGCAGCGTTAAGGTAGCTGGTTGATTTGCCGCTGCCTCTATTTGAAGTTGCTCATTAACATCTAGGGTAGTGCCCGCACTTGGATGAAAAATGCTAGCGAGTAAGCCGGCATTTGTAGGATAAATATCATAATAAATATCACTACCATCGGTATCTCTACCGACAACAGAACCATTCGCTGTTCTGAATACAAAAGCCAATTTTAAAACGGTAGTCCCAGCCGGAAAGCCGTAAAACTGATCAATGTCAATAGTGATGGTGTGCTTGTTGTTGCCAATGTTAGTCATGGCAACCTGAGGGTCTACTGTTCCCCAATTTCCCTGTACAAATTGCCAATTGGTAGGTGAAGTACTTGCCGAGGTAATGAGACCTGCATGCGCATAAATTTGACTTTGTCCTACTAAGGCTGCATTTCCTTGAGTAGCATCATAGGTAATTGTTACGACGTCGTTTACGGTCGGGAAAGCCGGACTTAGCTCTAAGATTTGAGCAGTGCCGAAAAGACTACTAAACGCAAGAAATGTCAATAAAAGAAACTGATGCTTCATGGCAAAATTTTTAATGAAAAGAGAGAATTAAAGACAAAAAAGCCCGGGTGTAACCACCCAGGCCTTTAATATTTATCAAGTATTGATTATTGCTTGATCAATTTACCTGTAGCAACTTTGTCGCCAGCAACTACATTGTAGATGTATGAACCAGCTTGAAGAGCTGTAGTGTTCATTTCAACTGTAGTGATTGCTGATGTAGCAACAGTTTTAGTAGCAACTACTTTACCAGCAAGGTCAAATAATGTTACTGTAGCTGTAGCTGCGTTGTTAGCTTCGAAAGAGAAGTTTACAACATCAGATGCAGGGTTTGGAGCAACTGTAAGGTCAGCGATTGCATTTTCAGCAACAGAAACACCACATGCATCACAAGCATCCCATACATAACATACTGTACCTGGCATCAAAGCATAAGTACGGTTGATGTTACCTCCACCATCATCAACTCCACAAGAGTCAACAGCGATTGTGTTAGCAGCATCTGTACCTTCGTTTGAACCCCAGTCACCGTTTACGAACTTGTAAAGTTGTGTAGCACCCAAAGATGCAACTGGATAAGATACAGTGATTGACCAGATGTTACCACCTTCGTCTGTCATTGCAGAATTAGCGTCAGCTGGAGACCAGTTAACCATAGCACCTGCAGCAACTGAACCACCGAAATCAGCGAAGTTACCACCAACGCGAAGACCATTAGCAGCAAGTGTATTGTTTGCTAAGTAGTTTGTTACGTCAACTTTGTAAGTTACATCAAAAGATGTTTGGAAACTGTAAAAACCAGTTGTACGGTTAAAGATAACCAAGTACGTACCAGCTGGTACAGGAATGTTTGGACCATTTGCAGTACCTAAACCTGATGGGAAATCAGTAGCACCCCAGTTAATAGCCCAGTCATTGTCTTGACGGAATTTAGCTTCACCTGCAACGCAAGTAACAATTCCAGCATAGTTTTCTCCGTCAATAGTTAGCATGTCAACATCTACAGACCAGTCATAAGGTGGAACTGCAGATCCGATGATCCCTACTGAAGGAAATTGCGCGTACGCAACAGCACCAAAAACAAGCGCTGTTAATAGAGTAAAAATTCTCTTCATAGTTAAAAAATTAAAAAGGTTAATAATACTTAGTGTCAACTTGACAATTCAAAAATAAAAAAATATTTCTACTTCCCATGAAAAAGCAAAAAAATTAAAGTTAAATCTTTGCCACAACAACTAATTGGAATAGAAGGTCTACAACGTCCATTCTCCTTGATATATCAGATGATTAAGCACGGAATCAGGAAGCTCTGGTTGCGTATCAAAAAGTGCAAAAACAGAAGATCCACTTCCGGACATTGCTGCGTAGAAAGCTCCAGCTTTTTCCAGGTAGGTTTTTAATTGTGAGATTTCCGGAAACTGTTCAAAGACTGAATATTCAAAATCGTTAACGAGTCTTTGGATGACATTTTCACGGAGCAATTCTAAAATGGACGCACCATCTCGCTTAGGTTTAACTTTGGCATAAGCGGCAGCAGTAGCAACATGGATGCCCGGATTGCATAACACCAACCATTTTTTTAAACCTAAAGGTTGGAGTTTTGTCAAGTGCTCTCCTCTTCCCGTTGCTAATTGCAGTCCTCCTTCGATGAAAAAAGGACAATCACTCCCTAACTGAGCAGCGAAGTCTGTTAGTTGCACTATTGAAAAACCTAGATTAAATAATTCATTGAGAGCCACGAGTGTATAGCTCGCATCTGCAGACCCTCCGCCTAAGCCTGCTCCTACCGGGATTTGTTTGCGTAAATGAATATGAACCGGTGGAAAATTGGCGTATTGACGCAAAATAGCTACAGCTTTTTCACACAAGTTTAATTGGCCGTCTGGAGGAAAGGTGATACCTGTCTGAACAAAAGCATCCTGTTCAGCCTCATTGAGTTCCAAAATATCAGAAAAAGGAATTTCAGCCATGATGCTTTCAATTTCATGGTAACCATCTGGGCGCTTCGCAAGGATGCGAAGACCTAAATTCACTTTAGCTGGAGGAAACAAGATCATGCAGTAAAGATAAGCAATTGATGAAAATCCTTATTTTTGCCAATACAAAATAAGAACCATGAGTACAACCTACCTGGATTTCGAAGAGCCGCTTAAAGAACTCGAAGAACAAATTGCCCAAACACGCAACCTTGCAGATCAAACAGAAGTTGACATGCAAGACAAAATCACCGAGCTTGAGGCTGTTCTAACCCAAAAGACCAAAGAGGTATTTAGCAATCTTACACCATGGCAGCGCGTTCAGCTTTCTCGCCATCCTGACAGACCCTATACCCTTGCTTATATCAATGCACTTACTGGCGGACAATTTCAAGAACTGCACGGCGATCGCAATGTCAAAGATGACAAAGCAATGGTTGGTGGTTTTGGTTTACTCGATGGCAGAACAGTAATGTTTATTGGTCAACAAAAAGGGATCAATACCAAAATGAGACAATACCGCAACTTCGGTATGCCTAACCCAGAGGGTTATCGCAAGGCTTTGCGTCTCATGAAATTGGCTGAGAAATTCAATAAACCAATTGTCACCTTTATTGATACACCCGGAGCTTTCCCAGGTTTAGAAGCCGAAGAGCGTGGGCAAGGAGAGGCCATTGCGCGCAACATTTATGAAATGATGCGCTTAAAAGTGCCTGTTATTTGCGTTATTATCGGTGAAGGGGCCTCTGGAGGTGCACTCGGTATAGGTGTTGGAGACAAAGTAGTCATGCTTGAAAATACGTGGTATTCGGTAATTTCACCAGAATCTTGTTCTTCCATTTTATGGCGTTCTTGGAATTACAAAGAAATCGCCGCCTCTGCACTGAAGCTTACATCCACAGACATGAAACAAAATGGCTTAGTGGACGACGTGATCCAAGAACCTAGTAATGGTGCGCACCGCAACCAAGAAGCTATGTTTGAAACGCTTCGTGAAAAACTACACGGCTACCTCAAAGAACTCGATAAAAAAGCGCCGGAAAAACGCATCGAAGAGCGCATTGAAAAGTTCTGCAAAATGGGTTACTGGAAATAAGATATCATGAACTCCTTTTTGGCAACTCCGATTGCCTACCTGAAAGGTGTAGGCCCCCAAAAGGCTCAAATCTTACAGGAAGAGTTAGGTATTTTTACTTTCCAGGACTTACTTTTTCATTTTCCGTACCGCTATCAAGACCGCACAGTCTTTAACCAGATCTCTTTAATTAGACCTGAAGATACCTATGTGCAATTAAAAGGGCGTTTTACCCACATCCATGAAACAGGAAGTGGTCGACACAAAAAACTACATGCCCAATTCACAGACGGCTCCGCAAGTATTGAACTCATTTGGTTCCAAGGTTTTCAATGGTTGAAGTCTGGACTAAATGTACAAGATCAATATATCGTTTTTGGGAAACCTAAGTTTTTTCAAAATCAATGGACGATTCCACACCCTGAGCTCAATAAAGTCACTCAAGAAACTGAGCTAAAGGGTTTTCAAGCATTTTATCCAAGTACAGAAAAGTGTCAAAGTAAAGGTTTGCATAGCAGAGGGCTGGCCAAATTAATGGCGCAATTACTCGAGCAAAGCAAAGGAAAATTACCAGAAAATTTACCTGGCTACATTTGTGAAGCGTTGCATCTCATGCCAAAGCCTTTGGCAATGCAAGAAATACATCTGCCAAGCAACGAAAATCTACTAAAAGCAGCCAGATACCGCTTGAAATGGGAGGAGTTATTTTATCTGCAGCTTGAATTGCTACTCAGAAAAGGAAGCCGAGCTCGAAAATTAAATGGTTTTCAATTTACTGAAGTAGGCGAAGCATTTAATGAATTTTACCAAAAGCATTTACCATTCGAACTTACTGGCGCTCAAAAACGTGTACTCAAAGAAATACGTAAAGACCTTGGAGTCGGGCAGCACATGAACCGCCTCTTACAAGGTGATGTAGGCAGTGGAAAAACACTCGTTGCTTTGCTCAGCTTATTACTTGCTATAGGAAATGGCTTGCAAGGCGCCCTTATGGCCCCAACTGAAATTTTGGCCAATCAGCATTTCATCGGTATCCAAGAGCTGCTAGCCAAAATGGATGTTAAAGTGGCGCTTCTAACTGGATCTACGAAAAAAAGTGAGCGTGTCAAAATTCATGAGGCACTTTTAAACGGTGAAATTAACCTCTTGATAGGCACGCATGCTTTACTTGAAGACACCGTTCAATTTAAAGCGCTTGGGCTGGTAGTTATTGATGAACAGCATCGTTTTGGGGTTGCCCAACGCGCTAAAATGTGGCGAAAAAATAAAATCCCGCCACATGTGCTCATCATGACCGCCACTCCAATACCAAGAACTTTAGCCATGACTTTCTATGGCGATCTAGATGTTTCTGTTATTGACGAATTACCACCAGGTAGAAAACCCATCCACACGATACACAGACGTGAAAATCATCGTGAGAAGCTATTCAGTTTCATCAAAGAACAACTCGATTTAGGTCGACAAGCTTATGTGGTTTATCCGCTGATCCAAGAATCTGAAAAACTCGACTTTAAAAACCTCGAAGATGGCTACGCGCAAATCTCCACATTTTTCGAAGGTACCGGATATGCGATTAGCATGGTTCACGGAAAAATGAAACCGCAAGACAAGGATGCTGCCATGCAAGCTTTTGTTGACAAACAAACGCATATCATGGTAGCAACAACGGTCATAGAAGTTGGGGTAAATGTTCCTAATGCTTCTGTTATGGTCATTGAAAGTGCCGAGCGTTTTGGTTTGTCTCAGTTGCATCAATTACGCGGCAGGGTTGGACGGGGTGCGGAGAAATCATACTGTATTTTGATGACCGGTGATGGCATCTCCAAAGAAGCCCAAAAAAGAATGGACACTATGGTTGCGAGCAATGATGGATTTGTTTTGGCAGAAGTCGATCTACAACTCAGGGGCCCGGGTGATTTAATGGGGACGCAACAAAGTGGTGCACTAGCGCTCAAAATTGCAGACCTCGCCCGCGATGGTCAAATTGTCCAACTTGCCAGAGAAAAAGCCAGAGAAATCCTAGAAGAGGACGAAAACCTCCAACTTGAAAAAAATAGCTTTTTAAAAGAAACCATGAAGGCTGTCTTGCAAGGCAAGCCGAATTGGGGCCGCATCTCTTAAATTATTTAAACGCAATAAAAAAGGGCGGCCAAATGGCCGCCCTTTGCTGTTCTGTTTAAAAAGCTTATGCTTCTTCCATCAATTCTTCGTATGCTTCTTTCGAACCTACGATTAAGTTTTGGAAGGCACGCACACCAGTTCCAGCTGGGATCAAGTGACCAACAATTACGTTTTCTTTCAAACCTAATAAGTGATCTTCTTTTCCAGAAATAGCCGCTTCGTTGAGAACTTTTGTTGTCTCTTGGAAAGATGCTGCTGAAATGAATGACTGCGTTTGGAGCGATGCTCTTGTGATACCTTGTAACAACGGTGTTGAAGTAGCTGGCATAGCTTCACGAGCTTCAATCAGTTGCTTGTCTTCGCGCTTCAAGCGTGAATTTTCATCACGTAAACGACGAACACTAACAAGTTGTCCTTTGTGAAGTTCAGTAGAATCTCCGGCGTCAGTGATGAACATCATACCGTACAATTCGTCGTTGGCTTCCATGATATCTGCTTTGTGAACACTTTGTCCTTCGAGGAAACGCGTGTCACCAGACTCGATGATTTCTGCCTTGAGCATCATTTGACGTACAATCACTTCAAAGTGCTTGTCGTTGATTTTCACCCCTTGAAGTCGGTAAACTTCTTGGATTTCATTCACGATGTACTCTTGAACTTTTGTTGGACCTTCGATATTCAAAATGTCGTTAGGCGTAATGGCACCATCAGATAATGGCTGACCCGCACGAACGTAGTCATTTTGCTGTACAAGGATGTGCTTAGAAAGTGGAACTAAGTATTTGCGAACTTCACCAAGTTTTGAAGTGATGATGATTTCGCGGTTACCGCGTTTCACTGAACCGTAAGTAGCTGTACCGTCGATTTCAGATACAACCGCTGGGTTAGATGGATTTCTAGCTTCGAATAATTCTGTTACTCTTGGAAGACCTCCGGTGATATCCCCTGTTTTACCAGCAGATCTTGGGATTTTTACAAGAATATCTCCTGCTTCAATTTTGTCACCTTCAGCAACTGAAATGTGCGCATTGACCGGGATTGAATATTCGCGAAGAATTTCTTTTGTTTTTGGATCGATGATATGGATCGCCGGTGATTTCTTTTTGTCGCGAGACTCAATGATCACTTTCTCGGTAAATCCTGTTTGCTCATCGACTTCTTCACGGTAAGTGATGTTTTCAATGATGCCATCGAATACGACTTTACCAGCAACCTCACCAATAATCAAGGCATTGTATGGATCCCATTTACAGATCACGTCACCTTTCTTAATTTTTGAGTTGTTGTCAATCATGAGGTCAGATCCGTAAGGGATGTTAGCTGTCATGACAACGATACCAGTTTTTTCGTCAGTGATGCGAAGTTCAGCAGAACGACCAACTACAATTACACGCTTGCTACCATCAGCAGCTTTGCGCTCAATTGTACGCAATTCGTCGATTTCTACTTTACCATTTGCTTTCGCTTTGAGGTCAGAGATATCAGCGATGTTAGATGCAGTACCACCCACGTGGAAGGTACGAAGTGTCAACTGTGTACCAGGCTCACCGATCGATTGTGCTGCCACAACCCCAACTGAGTCACCAATTTGTGCCAAACGGTGATTAGACAAGTTGCGACCATAACACTTAGAACAAACACCACGACGCATCTCACAAGTAAGTACTGAACGAATTTCAACTTCTTCAATACCTGCTTTTTCGATTTCGCGAGCGACGTCTTCAGAGATGAGTTCTCCGGCGTTTACAATAATTTGATCAGACTCTGGAACGTAAACATCGTGAACTGAAGTACGGCCCAAAATACGATCGTATAGTGGTTCTACGACTTCGTCGTTTTTCTTTAAAGCTGTAGCAACAATTCCACGAAGGGTACCACAGTCATTAGAGTTGATGACAACGTCTTGTGCAACGTCAACCAAACGACGCGTCAAGTAACCTGCATCCGCTGTTTTGAGGGCGGTATCTGCAAGACCCTTACGAGCACCGTGCGTTGAAATGAAGTACTCAAGGATCGAAAGACCTTCTTTAAAGTTGGAAAGGATCGGATTCTCGATGATCTCTTGTACACTTGCACCAGATTTTTGAGGCTTGGCCATCAAACCACGCATACCAGATAACTGACGGATCTGTTCTTTCGAACCACGTGCTCCAGAATCATACATCATGTAGATTGAATTGAACCCTTGACGGTCAGATTTCAATTGCTCCATGAGCGTATGTGTCAGGCGCGAGTTAGTGTGCGTCCAGATGTCAATGATTTGGTTGTAGCGCTCGTTGTTAGTGATAAGACCCATGTTGTAGTTCATCATGACTTCTTTCACTTCGTTCTCGGCTTTCAAGACAAGCGTTTCTTTTTCTTTCGGGATGATGATGTCATCAAGGTTGAATGAAAGACCACCTTTGAAGGCCATTTCATAACCAAGTTGCTTGATATCATCAAGGAATTGAGCGGTGCGAGATGTTCCACAAACTTTAAGAACTTCACCGATGATATCGCGCAATGCTTTTTTAGTCATTACATCATTGATGAAACCAACTTGTCTTGGAACTTTTTCGTTGAAAAGTACACGACCACAAGTCGTTTCTACCATTTGTAGACATGGTTGACCATCTTCACCTAAATCGTAAGTTTTCACTTTGATGTGCGCATGCAAATCAAGCACTTTCTCGTTGTAGGCAATGATGACTTCTTCTGGAGAGTAGAAAATACCGTTTTCACCTTTAACAACATCTGATTCTGTAGTACGCTTACCTTTTGTAATGTAGTAAAGACCCAAGACCATGTCTTGAGAAGGTACCGCGATAGGCGCGCCGTTTGCAGGGTTCAAGATATTGTGCGAAGCCAACATTAACATTTGAGCTTCAAGGATAGCGGCGTTTCCTAATGGAAGGTGAACCGCCATTTGGTCACCATCGAAGTCGGCGTTGAAGGCCGTAGTTACCAATGGGTGAAGACGAATTGCTTTTCCTTCGATTAATTTCGGTTGGAACGCTTGAATACCAAGACGGTGAAGAGTTGGTGCACGGTTGAGTAGGACTGGGTGACCTTTCAATACGTTTTCAAGGATGTCCCAAACAACTGGTTCTTTGCGATCTACAATTTTCTTAGCTGATTTAACTGTTTTTACAATTCCACGCTCAATCATCTTGCGGATGATAAACGGTTTGTAAAGCTCGGCAGCCATATCTTTTGGTAAACCACATTCGTGTAATTTCAAATCTGGACCAACGACAATAACTGAACGTGCAGAATAATCGACACGCTTACCAAGTAAGTTCTGACGGAAACGACCTTGCTTACCTTTCAATGAGTCAGAAAGTGATTTTAAAGCGCGGTTAGATTCTGTTTTAACAGCTGATGATTTACGTGAGTTGTCGAAAAGTGAATCGACAGCTTCTTGCAACATACGTTTTTCATTGCGTAAGATTACCTCTGGCGCCTTGATTTCGATCAAACGCTTCAAACGGTTGTTACGGATAATCACACGACGGTAAAGGTCATTGAGGTCAGAAGTTGCGAAACGACCACCATCTAGTGGAACTAACGGACGTAATTCTGGTGGAATTACAGGCACAACTTTGACAATCATCCATTCTGGACGGTTCTCAATACGTGTCTGAGAGTCACGCATGGCCTCAACAACTTGTAATCTTTTAAGCGCCTCGTTCTTACGCTGTACAGAGGTTTCTGTTTCAGCTTGGTAACGAAGATCGTAAGACATTTGGTCTAGATTCAAGCCGCCCAACAAATCGTAAAGTGCTTCAGCACCCATCTTGGCGATGAATTTGTTAGGATCGGTGTCGTCTAGGTAATGGTTATTAGCCATTTCTGGAAGATCCAAAATGTCAAGGTATTCCTCTTCAGTAAGGAAATCCATTCTTTTAAGGTTCGCCCACTTATCAAAACCAGTTGCGGTACCAGCCTGAATGACTACATAACGCTCGTAGTAAATGATTTGATCCAATTTCTTGGTAGGTAAACCTAATAGGTAACCAATTTTGTTTGGAAGTGAACGGAAGTACCAAATGTGAGCAACAGGAACAACTAATGAAATGTGTCCCATTCTTTCACGACGTACTTTCTTTTCGGTTACTTCTACACCACAGCGGTCACAGACGATACCTTTATAACGGATACGCTTGTATTTACCACAGTGACACTCGTAATCTTTAACTGGTCCAAAAATACGCTCACAGAATAAACCATCGCGCTCCGGTTTGTAGGTGCGGTAATTGATGGTCTCTGGTTTCAAAACTTCACCACTAGAATGCTCCAGGATGACTTCAGGAGAAGCCAAGGAGATCGTGATTTTATTGAAGCTGCTTTGCTTTTTTGGAGTTTCTTTTTTGAAAGCCATTTTATCTCGACTATTTACGTTAGTATTTTAATTAATCCATTGACACGTTGAGACACAATCCGCGTAACTCGTGTAGCAATACATTGAAAGATTCAGGAATTCCTGGTTCAGGAATGTTATCACCTTTAACAATGGATTCATATGCTTTGGCACGACCCATGACGTCATCAGATTTCACAGTAAGGATCTCTTGAAGGATATTGGCTGCACCAAACGCCTCAAGTGCCCAAACTTCCATCTCACCAAAACGCTGACCACCGAATTGTGCTTTACCACCAAGCGGCTGTTGTGTAATAAGTGAGTATGGTCCGATAGAACGAGCATGCATCTTATCGTCTACCATGTGAGATAGTTTCAACATGTAGATGATACCAACTGTAGCAGGTTGGTGGAAACGCTCACCAGTACCACCATCATGAAGATAAGTTTTACCTGAGCGCGGTACACCCGCCTTGTCTGTCCAGTCATTGATTTCTTCTGGTTTTGCCCCGTCAAAAATAGGCGTTGCAAACTTAACACCGAGTTTTTCTCCAGCCCAACCAAGAACAGTTTCGTAAATCTGTCCGAGGTTCATACGAGATGGTACCCCAAGTGGGTTAAGTACGATGTCAACTGGTGTTCCGTCTTCAAGGAATGGCATATCTTCTTGACGAACGATATTTGCTACAATTCCTTTGTTACCGTGACGACCCGCCATTTTATCTCCAACTTTAAGCTTGCGTTTTTTAGCAACATAAACTTTAGCCAATTTCACGATTCCGGCAGGAAGTTCATCTCCTACTGAAATATGGAATTTCTTGCGCTTGTAGTTACCAAGTAAATCGTTCGCTTTGATATTGAAATTGTGGATCACGCGCGAAATTAATTGATTGGTTTCAGCATCAGCTGTCCAGTTCAATGGATTTACAATTGCGTAGTCAAGAGCGCTGAGCGCTTTGTTTGAGAATTTAGTGCCTTTTTTAATCAACTCTTCTTTGAAGTTGTTGAATACACCAGCAGATTTTTGCTCACCAAGGATAACAAGTAGTTTTTCTACAAGTTTATCGCGGAGGGCAGCGAAATCGCGTTGGTAGTCAGCATCTAGAGACTCAAGCATTGGCTTATCTTGAGATTTAGACTTGCGATCTTTGATGGCTCTAGAGAACAATTTCTTCTCGATAACAACACCGCGAAGTGATGGACCAGCTTTCAAAGAAGCATCTTTAACGTCTCCGGCTTTGTCACCAAAGATTGCTCTAAGGAGTTTCTCTTCTGGTGATGGATCAGTTTCCCCTTTTGGCGTGATTTTACCAATAAGGATATCTCCTTCTTTGATCTCTGCACCGATGCGGATGAGTCCGTTTTCATCGAGGTCTTTAGTAGCTTCTTCAGAAACGTTAGGAATGTCAGATGTTAATTCTTCCATACCGCGTTTTGTGTCGCGTACTTCAAGTGAATATTCGTCGATGTGAATAGAAGTAAAGATGTCATCGCGGACAACTTTTTCTGAAATCACGATCGCATCCTCGAAGTTGTAACCTTTCCAAGGCATGAAAGCCACTTTAAGGTTTTGACCTAGTGCGAGTTCACCAGCTTGAGTTGCGTAACCTTCACAAAGAACTTGACCTTTCTCAACGCGATCACCCTTGCGGACAATTGGCTTGAGGTTGATACAAGTACTTTGGTTGGTTTTCATGAATTTAGTAAGTGAGTAACGCGTTACCTCGCTGTCAAAACTTACAAGTTTGTCTTGGTCGTTCCAGTCGTAGCGGATGACGATTTCGTTTGCGTCAACGTACTCAACTGTACCTGTACCTTCTGAATTGATAAGTACACGTGAATCACGTGCTACTAATTGTTCAATACCAGTACCGACAATTGGAGAGCTTGGACGTAAAAGTGGAACAGCCTGACGTTGCATGTTCGAGCCCATGAGTGCACGGTTGGCATCATCGTGCTCTAGGAACGGAATCGAAGAGGCCGCGATAGAGGCAATTTGGTTGGCACCTACGTCCATCAAACTCAACTCTTTCGGCGCTACAACAGGGAAGTCTCCTTCGTATCTGGCCTTTACAAGCTCAGACAAGAAATTACCTTTGTCGTCGATTTTCGCGTTTGCTTGTGCAATCGTTTTTGAATCTTCTTCTTCAGCAGCTAAGTAAATCGGATTTTCTTCGAAAACAACGCGACCGTTGTCTACACGACGGTATGGTGTTTCGATGAAACCTAATTTGTTCACTTTTGCGAACACACACAATGAAGAAATCAAACCAATGTTTGGTCCTTCTGGTGTTTCAATTGTACACAAACGACCGTAGTGCGTATAGTGAACGTCACGAACCTCGAAACCTGCACGCTCACGAGAGAGACCGCCTGGCCCGAGTGCCGATAAACGACGCTTGTGCGTTACTTCAGATAATGGATTGGTTTGATCCATGAACTGAGACAACTGGTTGGTTCCGAAGAATGAATTGATCACCGAAGAAAGTGTCTTGGCATTGATCAAGTCAATTGGAGTAAATACTTCGTTGTCACGAACGTTCATGCGCTCACGAATGGTACGAGCCATACGTGCAAGACCTACACCAAATTGAGAATAAAGTTGTTCACCAACTGTTCTTACACGACGATTCGATAAGTGGTCGATATCATCGATATCAGCTTTAGAGTTGATGAGCTCAATCAGATACTTGATGATCATGATGATGTCGTGCTTAGTTAATACACGAGACTCTTCATTTGCATCAAGATTTAATTTTTTATTTAAGCGGTAACGACCTACTTCACCTAAATCATAACGAGCGTCAGAGAAGAATAATTTCTCAAAAACGCCTTTTGCCGTTTCGTAATCTGGTGGATCTGCGTTACGTAATTGACGATAGATGTGTTCAACCGCTTCTTTTTCAGAGTTAGAGGTATCTTTTTGAAGCGTGTTGTAGATGATGGTGTAGTCAGTAGAGTTACCATCTTCTTTGTGGAGGATAAGTGATTTTGCACCTGAATCCATGATAGCATCGAGGTGCTCCTCGCCGATCATTAATTCGCGGTCAAGGATCACTTCGTTTCTTTCAATAGAAACAACTTCTCCTGTATCTTCATCTACGAAGTCTTCGATCCAGGTTTTAAGAACCCTTGCCGCAAGACGACGTCCGATTAATTTTTTCAAGTTAGCCTTGTTGACCTTTACTTCATCAGCCAAACCAAAGATATCGAGGATATCGCGGTCTGTTTCATAACCGATAGCGCGGAAAAGTGTAGTTACAGGTAACTTCTTTTTACGATCGATGTATGCGTACATGATGTTGTTGATATCCGTTGCGAATTCGATCCAAGAACCCTTGAATGGAATGATACGCGCAGAATATAATTTGGTACCGTTTGCATGGCGAGACTGTCCGAAGAATACACCTGGTGAGCGGTGTAACTGAGACACGATAACGCGCTCTGCACCGTTAACCACGAATGATCCTTTCGGAGTCATATAAGGAATTGTACCTAAATAAACATCCTGAACGATGGTTTCGAAATCCTCGTGCTCAGGATCGGTACAATAGAGCTTCAATTTTGCTTTGAGTGGCACACTGTAGGTGAGGCCACGTTCGATACACTCTTCAATGGTGTAGCGCGGTGGATCAATGAAATAATCCAAGAATTCAAGAACAAATTGGTTGCGGGTATCCGTAATTGGGAAATTTTCAGCAAACACTTTGAAAAGTCCTTCACTTTCTCTGTTTTCCGGAGTTGTTTCCAACTGGAAAAATTCTTGAAAAGACTTTAACTGAATTTCCAGAAAGTCTGGATATTCAAATTGGTTTTTGCTTGAAGCAAAATTAATTCGGGTTGAATTAGTTGTTGTTGCCAAGGCTTTTTTGTTTTAATGTTTTGTACTCTGTTGAAATCAACATGCAAAAAACAGGACAAGGCACCCGCCTTTCGGCGGTGCCTTTCCTGCAATATCCTGAATCGAATTACTTAACTTCTACTTCAGCACCAGCCTCTTCAAGAGACTTTTTGAGACCTTCAGCCTCGTCTTTAGAAACACCTTCTTTCAATGTAGAAGGAGCAGCATCAACTAGGTCTTTAGACTCTTTCAAACCGTTACCGGTTAATTCTTTAACGAGCTTAACAACTGCAAGTTTGTTAGCGCCACCTGACTTAAGGATAACGTCAAACTCAGTTTTTTCAGCAGCAGCCTCGCCACCAGCGGCAGCACCACCACCTGCAACCATTACTGGTGCAGCAGCAGCTGGCTCAATACCATACTCATCTTTCATAATTGTTGCCAATTCACTTACTTCTTTTACTGTAAGGTTTACCAACGTTTCTGCAATTTGCTTTAAATCAGCCATTTTATTTTAATTTAAAAAGGTTTAATAATTATTGAATTATGCTCTTTCTTCGAGCGTTTTAAGGATACCAGCAACTTTGCCACCAGCACCTTGAAGACCAGACAATACGTTTTTCGCAGGGCTTTGCAACAAGGCAATGAGGTCTCCGATAAGCTCTTCTTTGCTTTTCAAAGATTCTAATGCACTTAGTTGGTTGTCGCCGATAAAGATTGCTTCGTCGATGTATGCGCCTTTTAAAACTGGTTTCTCAGACTTCTTGCGGAAATCAGCGATCAATTTTGCAGGTGCATTTGCAACTTCTGAAATCATGATTGAAGTACTACCTTTCAATACGTCGCGTAACGCACCGAAATCTTTTCCTTCAACTTGATCCATAGCTTTTTCAAGCAAAGCATTCTTTACTACACGCATAGAGATGTTCGCTTGGAAGCATCTTCTGCGTAGCATGTTTACAGCCTCTACGGTTAAATCTGCAGTATCTGTCAAATACACAACGTTACTAGCGCTCAATTGAGCCGCTAAGTCGCTGATGTACTGTGCTTTTTCTTCTCTTGTCATGTGTTCTAAGTATTAAGCAGTAACAGACTTCGCGTCAATTTGTATTCCAGGACTCATAGTTGAGCTTAGGTAAATACTTTTGATGTAAGTACCTTTTGCAGCAGACGGTTTGAGTTTAATGAGGGTTTGGATGATCTCATTCGCGTTTTCGCGGATCTTCGTACCTTCAAAACTAACCTTACCTATACCAGCGTGAACGATACCGTATTTATCAACTTTGAAGTCAATTTTACCGGCTTTCACTTCTTCAACTGCTTTACCAATATCCATGGTAACAGTTCCTGTTTTAGGGTTTGGCATCAAACCACGTGGACCTAAGATACGACCTAACGCACCTACTTTACCCATTACAGAAGGCATCGTGATGATCACGTCAACGTCTGTCCAACCACCCTTGATCTTAGCGATGTAATCATCAAGACCAACGTAGTCAGCACCTGCGTCTTGCGCTTCTTTTTCTTTGTCAGGAGTACAAAGTACAAGTACTTTAACATCCTTACCAGTTCCGTGAGGAAGGGCAACGGTACCACGTACCATTTGGTTCGCTTTACGAGGATCAACCCCTAAACGCACACAAATATCTACAGAGGCATCAAATTTGGTTGTAGAAATTCCTTTCACCAAATCACATGCTTCTGATAGAGTGAAAGCTTTTGACAAATCATATTTTGCCAAAATCTCTTTTCTTTTTTTAGAAACTCTTTTCATAATGAATGATTATTTGGATTTAGGAGCTTCGCCACCTTTAACGGTAACCCCCATACTTCTTGCTGTTCCCGCAACCATGCGCATTGCAGAATCAACTGTAAAACAATTCAAATCTGGAAGCTTATCTTCGGCAATCGCACGAACTTGATCCCAAGTTACGGAACCAACTTTTACACGATTTGGCTCAGATGAACCTTTCTTAATTTTTGAATGTTCGATGATTTGCACCGCTGCAGGTGGTGTCTTGAGAACGAAATCAAAAGATTTATCACCGTAAACGGTGATGACAACCGGAACCACCTTACCCATTTTGTCTTGTGTACGCGCGTTAAACTGCTTACAAAACTCCATGATGTTCACACCTTTCGCACCAAGAGCTGGTCCGATTGGAGGAGATGGATTGGCTGCGCCTCCTTTGATCTGTAACTTGATCAATGCTGCTACTTCTTTAGCCATATATATACAAATTATGTAGTTAAACGTGGACTCTTCGACGGGAAGCTTTAGTCATCTGGTCCACTCCTACGGTTAATACAAGTTTAGCCCTCTTTCTCAACCTGCATATAGTTGAGCTCGAGGAGGTTCTTGCGGCCAAATATTTTGACCATTACTTTCAGCTTTTTCTTCTCTTCGTTGATTTCGTCGATCACACCGCTGAAATTATTGAAAGGACCATCGATTACCTTGACAGACTCGCCTATAACAAAAGGAATTTTTAATTCTTCTTCTGTTACTGAAAGTTCGTCAACTTTTCCAAGAATACGATTGACTTCAGCCATACGCATTGGAACCGGATCACCTCCTTTTTCTGTACCTAAGAAACCAATTACATTAGGGATGCTTTTGATCACGTGTGTGACCTCACCAACCAATGCAGCTTCTATAAGCACATAACCCGGTAAGAAAGCCTTTTCTTTGTTGACCTTCTTGCCGTTTTGAATTTTAAAAACTTTTTCTGTAGGTATGAGCACTTGATTAACGTAATCAGTGAGTTTCATACGTGCGATTTCGAGTTCAAGATATTCTTTCACCTTCTTTTCCTTGCCGCTTACGGCACGGACTACATACCATTTCTTTGCTATATCCGCCATTTTAAATTTTGGGTTAGAAAGATCCGTATATAAAACCTAAAACACCTTTCCAAAGTGAACCTTCTTCACCAGTGATTCCGAATGTGAAATCCATGGCAAAAATGACTAAGGAAATGAGCAAGGATGCAACTACTACAAGAATGGTGTTGTTCTGCAACTCTTTCCATGTAGGCCAGGTTACTTGATGAACCATCTCATTGTAAATATCGATGATGTATGATCTTATTTTTAACACGAATTGCTGTTTTAATGTGCACGGGCGGTAGGATTCGAACCCACGACCAATGGTTTTGGAGACCACTACTCTACCAGCTGAGCTACACCCGTTTAAAAAGGGGAGCTGTTAACTCCCCTTGATTTTAACTTTTGGTAGAATCTTAAGCTACGATTTCTGTAACCTGACCAGCTCCTACTGTACGACCACCTTCGCGGATTGCGAAACGAAGACCTTTATCCATTGCAACTGGTACGATCAATTTAACATTGATTGATACGTTGTCACCTGGCATAACCATCTCGCGACCGTCAGATAAGAAAATCTCACCTGTAACGTCTGTAGTACGGAAATAGAACTGAGGACGGTATTTGTTGTGGAAAGGAGTGTGACGACCACCTTCTTCTTTCTTCAATACGTAGATTTCAGCTTTGAATTCGATGTGTGGAGTAGTTGAACCTGGCTTACAGATAACCATTCCGCGCTTGATTTGAGTTTTCTCGATACCGCGTAGTAACAAACCAACGTTGTCACCTGCTTCACCGCGATCAAGGATCTTACGGAACATCTCAACACCTGTTACAGTAGAAGTCAATTTAACTTCACCCATACCAAGGATCTCAACTGGCTCACCAGAGTTGATAACACCTGTTTCGATACGACCTGTTGCAACTGTACCACGACCTGTAATCGTAAATACGTCTTCAACTGGCATCAAGAACGGCTTATCAACGTCACGTGGAGGAAGTTCGATGTATGAATCAACTGCATCCATTAATTCTTCAACAGTAGCAACCCATTGTGGCTCACCATTCAAAGCACCTAATGCAGATCCTTTGATAACTGGTGCGTTGTCACCATCATATTTGTAGAAAGAAAGCAATTCGCGTACTTCCATTTCAACAAGTTCTAATAATTCTGGATCGTCTACCATGTCCACTTTGTTCATGAAGACAACCATGCGAGGAACACCTACCTGACGACCAAGAAGGATGTGCTCACGTGTTTGTGGCATTGGACCATCTGTTGCAGCTACAACCAAGATCGCACCGTCCATTTGAGCAGCACCTGTAACCATGTTCTTTACGTAGTCGGCGTGACCTGGACAGTCAACGTGCGCGTAGTGACGGTTAGCAGTTTCATACTCGATGTGAGATGTGTTG
>JACCDG010268190.1_pt1 | contig 24650 bp, 32 predicted proteins | sample 7442471 | NCBI WGS metagenome assembly JACCDG01 (sample SAMN15323444, study PRJNA562643) | freshwater metagenome | isolation source: river surface water | place: USA:Blue River Watershed | collected 2017-08-17 | reverse complement strand
CTCATTGTAAACAAACTGACAACTACCAAACAGCCAAGTGTCGCAAAATTTATTAGTTGCCAGTTGATTGAGCGTTGATTGGTTCGTTGATTGACATATTGATTGAATTGATTTTCCCGCCAACGTGTAACGGTCACAAATAATTTAACCCTACCAACGTGATTAAAGTGTTGTTACTGGTTTTTATTTTTTATTTTTACTTTTTTTTCACAACCACTAACAACACAATGGGCATTAACACGCGCTGCGACCTGGTGACACACGCGATACAGACCAGCGGCATTCCGTGCCCCAATTTTTTTATGGCCTGCGTCATGGAAATTCACACCCCCGACAAGCCACTGAGTTTTATTGGCGACGTTGACATTTTTGCAAATCTGAAAACAAAAGACAAACTGAACGTTATTTTACAAGACTTTGTTTGCTACGCACACGTTCTATTTTATTTGGCACGCATTATGGACTGCGACTGCTTGTTGCCGTCACAGGGCAATTTTATTGATTTGAAAGCAGTTGGTTTCAAACAAAACGAGGCGGATTACATCAAGGCACGGTCGTTGCACTTGTTGGAAGAAGCCGCTGCGTTTGCGAGTTACACCGACGTGAATTTTGACCGGCTCAAGCTCAACAAGCAGGCAAGGAAATACTACAACTACGTGCGCTCATATGTTGCTTGTGAGTTTTCCTCATCGGAGAGTGAACCCACCGGGGAGCGCGAAATCTTTCCAGACGCCATCCTTATGACAATCCCGGTGCAGCATAATGGGTGCAATGGCATCCATTAGCAAGCTCTCACACAAAGGCAAGTGTTCGCTTCCACACATAACCGCCAGTCCTTTCACTGCACTTGAAAATGAATATTGCACGGGTATGACTTCTCTGGGCCACCTGAACTGAACGACCACTTTTTGTTGCGTGTACAGCCTGCACTCCGGTCTTGGAATCAAAATTGCCTCCACCAATTCCGGGTCGCCTTCTTGTCTCAACACCCACTCGCCGAGCGCACACTTGCCCATTCCAAGTTGCTTGTACAATTGAATGTCATCGCCGTCGCCGTTGCCGTCCACTTCCATATTTTTTTTTATGTACCGATTTTTGTGCGCCACTCCTCTTTTTATGCATTCGTGGGAAGGATACGAGCCAGCGCGTTTCATCACGGGAGCTTCTCCGGCAGCCCGACGCCTATATGGATAGGGTAGGAGGAGCTCCCTGGAAACCTCAATTGAGTTTTGGAGCCGGTGGTTCCCCGGCAGCCCGACGCCTATATGGATAGGGTAGGGGAACCGTCCGCTCTGATTCTTTTTCACACTGGTGCTCCCTTCCCCGCTTTCCACCGCCTTGGCTCTCTCGCCTGTGCTTCGACTTTAGTTGGAATGGTCTATATGGTCATCTGACGGGTCCGGGTGCGGATGGCGGCTTGTATGGACCGCAGCCTATATGGTTAGGGCCAGAACGTCGTCCCCGCGGGAGAGTCAGGCAAAAAGGTGGCGTGCATAATCAGGGAGACCCAAGGATCACTTTTCCTATTGACTCTGCTTGAACGGTTGTCCCCAAGTTCCCCAGTGCACCGGTCGTGGGCGCGGGAGGGGGGTGTTCGTAAGCGTGGCGCATCGGCATCGTTCCTCTGCACACCTGAACACTTTCACTCAAAACCCCACGGGTCGTAATCCACGTGACGACCGGACGACTGGCTGGAATTTTGGAAGTATGACCGTCCGAGTCACATGAGTGTCCATATTTGGGAGCCACGTGATGAACTCCCCCACCGACCAAAAACTCTTGGCCGGATTTCTGTTTCTCTTTCCAAAAATCCAGAAGGATCACCTCTCCATTTGTATACCATATATGGTTATGTCTTGAATATACATCTCTTTTATACGACTTTATATCCATATATGTACTGCCGTCATGCCGCCACTCTGTCACGTGCCGTATTGCTAGGTTTACTATTATTATCTCTCTCTCTCTCTCCCTAACGGTTATATCTCCTAATTATAGGTTATCTGATGAAAATATTTCAAAATAAAAAAATATATAATAAAAATAAAATTTTATTCGTGCATAGACTCCCGACCCAAGCAGCCGGAGACAATCACGTGTTTGTTGTTTTTTTCAATAAAATAAACATATTTTTGTACTTCATTCCAACTGTACATGCCGTTGTTCAAAACCCAACCCTTGACATCTTCATAATATTGGTAGAACCAATACTTTGGCCCCACTTGTCTTTTCACCACTTGCAACGGAAGCACGCCTCCCTTCTTGTGATATGTTTTGTATTTGTGGACATAGTGTCTCGCGGCGTCATCGTGACTGTCAAATGGACCCCCGTACACATTGTTTGAAACCAAGTTTTTAAGATAAAATTTCCCTTCCGGCATCTTCTCTTTTTTTAAATGTTTTAAAACAACTGCTATTTATGTCTTGTCAGAATCCAGCAAAAACTCAGCTCTTAGCTCCAGCAACTTCCACGCAGTAAATGCTGCACCCGCTCCAAATGCAACCACAAATGAAGAGTCGGCCGAGCTCATGTATGCTTGCAACGTCGCGCCACTCAACCCCAGCAGTAAAAGCCCCATGACGGGAACGGGCAACACCTGAGTGGACGCAACTCTCACTTTGTCTTTGCCTATCCCCGCTCCCGACCCCCCTTGTGCTTCTTCCTCCTTTTGCCGGGAGGTGCAAGAGCGCGCTCCGGGTCTTGGGTATGGATGAGCAATTGGGCCTGGTTTATCGGAGCCAGGGTTTGGTGGATTCCACGACGGTCCAGCGTCCACGATGTTGCTTGTCTCGTTGCCTACGTCCGGGACTTGTGAAGAGATATCTGCCGCAGACTCAATGGTAAGCACTCCCGGTGCCACCGTGTACACTGTCTCAAACCCTTCCTCTTGAGCTGCAATGGGGTTGTTTGCTCCAACGTAAGAACGCACGCCAATGCGCGATCTGCCTCGTGCAACTTTCATTGGTATTTTTGTTGCCATCGTTATGCTTGCGTGTATGAGTATGTCTATGTGTGTCTATGTGCATGTGCCGTGAGAAATGTTTATCATTGGAAAATATATTTTTGTTGAGTTTCATCAAACGCCCAGCGGTGATGATTACATGCATACACTGAATCGTCCATAAATTGGCGAGGGTTTTGCAGTCTTACCATCCGGTCAAGCGAAGTGAACAGGTTGTAATTCACCGCTCTTAAAATGCAAACCTCCATTCTGCCAAAGTCACTCGGGTTCTGAAACAGGAACCGGTCGCAGTAATCTCTCCTTCTCCCCAATTCCAAAATGCGCTGCACCAATTGTTGCTGCGGCAAGTCTTCAATCGAGTATTTCATTGTCAGCGCCAAACAAGCCAGCGAAAATTCCAAAACACGCGGCACGGACAGCGCGGGCATGTGTCTCCTTGCCTGTTCTCTCAGTCGGTCGGCGGCTTTCAGCACTTGATCGCTCCACTTGACCGATTCCAAAAAACTTAATCTTCCCGCGTCTGTCAGGGAATACGCCACGTCCTCCACAAACAACAACATCAATCTGTACCCTTTGTCCAATGCCGCGGTGAATTGCTTCGTTCTGTTGTTGATGGGCACACCGTTTTTGGCCAGTGGCTGCGGCGTATCTTCAATGTATATCTCCTCTTCACTTTCATCTCCGTCCTCGTCTTCAAACTCGCTGCTGATTTTTGCGTCAAACTCTTCAAACTCTTTCAGTATTTCCACTGTGCTCTGTAGCGTCACGTATGATTCTTTTTCGTCTTCGCTTTCACAAAGCAACTCGTGTACCACTTCCAGCGCTCTGTCATAATCCACGGGCAAACATTCGTTGGGTGGCATCGCCCACTCTCGCAGCTGACACTCTTTTTTTTCCTCCTCCTCGCAAAGCCGTTAATTAACGTTTACATTGATTGACCCGTTTCGAATCTGATTGGTGGACGTTACGACTCTGGCACTATGCAGAGAAACCGCCGAGCCTATTATGTAACAAAAGGGTTAATGTTACAATCAACTGTGAATCAATTCCAGTCAATCAATCAATTTTGTCTTATAAACGCGAAAAAAAAATAAACTTGCGCATTTTTCCCAACACTCGCAAGATGGTCAAAAGGATTCAATTCACGCCCACTGTCCAAAAGCCAGCCGTCGAACTTGACTCCAAGCTTGTTCTGGATTGTTTCGACCTCCGTTCGTTTCAGAACAGGTACATATTTGTTGACCGAGACATTCACAACACTGTTTGCAAGCTTGCCGGCATATGTGGACCACACTCCGACGAAGCGCTCGATATTTCGCAACATTATGATCTGGACCGCTGCGACCGCGCTTACAATCTGCTCAACTGGGTGCTCTACAGTCACGGATATCACTTGGTTTCCATCAAGAATCAGCGTTCCAAGGGCAAGGTGATTTACGCGCTATCCGTTATGCTTCCTCTTTCGCAAAATGCAATCAGCGCATCTGCACTCTCATCTGGGGAATATACACATTTTTCTCCGATGACATCCTACGAGCGCCACTTGGATCGTGCCATCGCAGAAGTCACCACTGAACGCCAGCAAAGTGAAAGGCACTATCAAGAAAGTTCTGTCTATTTTTGCTCTTGTGTCTCTTTTTTGGATAACAAAGGAATGGACTCGCTGACAACCACAATGGATGAAGTAAAAGCTCTGCGGACAGAACTCAAAGACACTAAAGATTTGCTCATTCAATGGATGGAATACCACCGGGATCTTGAAAACAGAATGGACAAAGAACTTGCGGAGTGGGGAGACCGAGTCCTTAAATGCGAAAAGAAAACCAACAAAGAAGCGATAGATGATTTGGAGAACAGGCTAAACTTTTATGTAGAGCAAATTGAACGCAAGATAGGATCATTGGCGAGATAGTTTGCCATGCACCAAGTAATTCCAAATAAATTCTGCCGCTTGAAAGGGGATGTCATATTGTTCGGACATGTGCGCCAGCACAAACATCATCACCGTGTCAGGGAAAGCGTGAAGTCGAATGGTGCTTGTCGTGCTTCCGTCACAGCTGTCGCAGGTGTTTGTTAACTCACCTCCCAAAAACTCTCCCATAAACTTTGAACGAACATTGTAAAACAGGACTTTAGACGTTTCTTCCGGCTGGTGCAATCGAATGACTCTGCAAGACGTTGCACTTTCGGGCGAGTGAAACACTTTCAGGATATCCACTTGTATCTTTTCCGGTGTCTTGATCCACAAAATTTTGGTTGCATTCAATCGGTCATACAACCTGAATTTGGATGCCAATATCAGACTTTGCTCCGTCTCGTTGAATCCTTCAATGTCCGCTTCAATCTCCAACGGACCCGTGTAGCGCACAACCGGATAATAATACTCTCGATATGCTACAAGAGCGTCCGTTGTATCCATCACATTATCAGTCCCCGTGGCACATATAGTGCACAGTTGTGGATTGTTGTCGTTTCCGTCTTTCGTCCACATCGGCAAACATTGGTCGTCGCAGCATGGTGGGCAATCTCTGGTTTGAATTGCAGGCCCGTCCGCTCGCACGTAAAAGAATTGGTCGGTCATTGTTGTTTTTGTTATGTCTTTCTTTACAAGCAGTTATAAATAACTTACTTTGTGACCGTTAACGTAACGGTAACAAATGGAAGCTTCAAAAACCAACAGAGGCAACCGCAGACGTTTGCACAAGGAACAACAAGCCAAACAGCGTGCTGAAGCAAGACAAATTGCCGCCGACAAACAACAAGCTATCAAAACTGACCGGCAATTTGAACACTGGTATGCTGAACGACAAAAGCATGGAGACAGCCCCTGGCACGACTATCTGGATTCACACCCATGGCATTTGCAAACACATCTATAAATAGGACTTTCAAACGACAAAAAAAAATATTATAAACGAATGAATCAAATGAGAGTGATATGTGAAGAGTGCGAATGGAAAGACAGACAAACGGAACATTTTGGTTTGCTGGTTAAAGACGACATTTTAATCATTGAATGTAATTTGTGCGGCAGTACAATTGCAAGACTTCCCATGAGAGGGCTATACAAACCGGAACACATCAACATGAGTTGCCGTGTCGTTCTCAGATAAATCATTTTTCGTTTATCTTTGCCCCGCGATGCCATAACCACATTAAATCACTCATTAAAGTACCTTGGCCAAATCCGTCATGCTTTGTCTTTCCCGTCACTTTAAATCTCTCAATTCCTGTCGAAGCTTCTTTAATTCCGATTTCACGTCCTCGAAGTCTCGTTCCATTTTCATTTTCCAGTTCTTGAATTGCTCCGTGTGCCTGTGCGCCATCTGCGTGATCTCCAGTTGTTGAATCTCCATCATAGCAGACATGTTTGCCAAAAACGTTTCCTCGAACAGCTTTGTCATCAGTTGCCGAGTTTCCTCCAGCAGTTTCAACTCGCTCGCATTTTGTTGTTCCATCGTTCATTTTTTCCAAATAGTTACAATAATAATTGGGCTATTTATAAACTTTGTACCTAACGGTCACCGTGTAACGGTCATGGTTTAAAAACTATAAATAAACGACACAAGTTTGAGAAAGAGAGAGGAAACAAGCCGCACGGAGATGTCAACACTGATAAAGCAAGTCCCAGCAATGAAGCCAAGCAAATGGGTCGGATGGTCCAGTGCTGGTGTTCACGAATACATTGAACATAAAATTCCCTGGCGTTGCATTAACGACATTAATGAAAAACTTGACCGCTATCTACCACGATATGAAGCTCTGTTATCCCCTTTAACTCCTGCCGAAAATAAACGGAAGGCAGCGACTGAACTTGCAGCGAGGTTTGCTTATATGTATCGAATCCAAGAACTTGATGGCATACTCCTGGACATGCCAATTATTCATACCATTAATGATGTTATAGACTCTTTACGGTATAATACCACCCCATGTTCTTTGTTGCATTTTAAAACTTGTTGTATATATCAGAATCTTAAATGGACCAAAACATATGATGTAGATTAAACATTTATTCCTTCAAGTATTCCATGTATATCGATTCGATAGCTTCCAATTCATCCAGTTCGGCATTGTTGGCATCAAAAGTTGCTATTGTCTTCCCGATTACTTTTTTTAAAATATTGTAGTCGGCCTTGTACTTGATCCAGTCTCGCAATCTAGACAACTCCATTTTGTTTTTGTTGCGTTTCTGAATTTCGTCCAAGTCTGGTCCGTACCGGCAATAAGTGTTCATTGTTGTATGCAAGTAAGCAAGCAATATGTATTTATAGGTTAGTGAAGTCCCTCCCCCCTATATAGGGGGGGATATTTTTAAGAGCTTCGGGGTCCTCGAATTCACTGAACTTTTCATACAGCCGGAGATTCAACTCCACTTTCGTGCGTGCCATCCGAATAGCCGCCAAAGATGGCCTCCTTGGGTAAGTAATCATGGAACGCTCCCGTGAAATTGGTTTGGGCAAACACATAACAAAATGGGTACACATTGGGCGAGTTGTGGGAAGATATTTGGGAGTGCCACAAGTGCAAAGATGTGTTTTGCGACAATTGTTGGAATGAACACAAGCACCGAAGAAATGATTTTTGTTATTTTTAATCATGATATGTTACAAAGAAGAATACACGAGGATGAAATCCACATTTCAAATGGTACTTAAGTCTCTTGGTGTTGATGGAGTTTTTGACAATGTACTCGCGGCACTCGTTCACACCCTTAAAACAATGGGGGAATAATGAATATTCATATTCCTCGCCGTTGGAGGTTATGTATTCAATGACATCCTGAATGTAGTCAATGACTTCTTCGGCATCCAAATCACAGGTGTCTAACTCAATTTTGCCACATAATTTGCCTTTGCGGTCGTTGTCCCAGTCCACCCAAGGCACGTTTGGAAAGGCATGACGCAGTGCACTCACTTGATCGGAAGTTGTCATTTTGAAATAGACTGAGTGACACAACAAGAGTTTTTATAGTTTTTCTTTTTGTTATAACGGTAATTTAACGGTTTCCGGCAATTTAAATATCAATGTATTGTTTCAGTGGATCATAAAAATTGACCTTTACATAACACCTTTCATATCTGTATCTGCCGTCAACACACTTCCTGATCCATATGTTTTTTGAAAGAGTTCTGTCACCCGGCCACACAAAGCGGTTGCCGTCTTGAAGCACCTTTTCGACTGTTACAAAACGGTCCACGTTCAGCCACCCCGACTCGGATGTCTTGTTTAACTTTGCAAACCAAGTGCTCGTGAAGCCGTAGGGGTATCTTTTGTGAACAACAAGCATGTCACCCGGAATAAATTCACTTTTGGAGTCGCAGCGTATGCATATTGTCGTGTTTGGCACAAAAACCCCGTGACTTTCATAGTTGCCGCACTGCTTGCAAAACGCCCCCATTTGTTTTATTACCGTTTGTTTTTTTTTAGTTGTTTAATAGCAACTAGTGTTACCGTTAGCTAGCCGTTAACTATCAGTTAACATGTTATTTGGCGGGAAATAAAAATAAATAAATATAGAGAATCTGGGTGAGTGAACAATAAAATGAAACTGTGCGAGTTCTGCGAGGAGAAGGAAAGTACATTTCAAAAGGAATTCAAGTGTTGCCGCACAGTTGTAAAATGTCTGTGTGCGACATGCTTTGCGGTTGCCGAGTCTTACAAGTGTCGCACGTGCACGGAGAAGTCAAAGACGGAGCCTAAGTTCCCAAGAAGATGGCAAGAATACAAAGTGTCCGGAGAACCTCCGCTAATGTGTTACCATCACCCGCGCAACTTGACCGAAGCGCTTGTGCTGCTCTTGGAACTGAAAGAAGAGAGCGAGGAGAGGAGAGGAAGATACGAAGTGTGCATTTGCACAGACTCGCTTGAAAACTCGGAAATCAACACGCTTGTAATGTTGGCTGGTTACTCGTATGCGTGCAAAGATGATTACACTTGTCCCTTTGATGAATACAGTAGCGGAAACTACATCGCGTTTGTGCCAAAAGAATTAAACATTAAACAAATTCACGACTTAATAATCGAGTCAAGTGTATGTCATCTTGAATAAAAGTACGACTTTGACACGTTTATTTGCCGTGAAAAAAAATTACAGTAAAATATCCGTTAATATTATAGGTTTTTTGGCAATTTTGAGGTCAATATGTTGTTTCTATAACAACCAGTGACACGTGTCAAATAGACAAAAAACCCTAGTTGATTGAACTTTGATCTGATTTGATTGAATGTAAGGTGATAAATACCGCCGTAGCGTTACTGAAGTTTTCATCAGTCAACAGTGAAATCTATTCACACCAATGAAGCGCATCGTAGGAACTTACACGCCCGAAGGTCTTGGCAACTTTTTCAACTACGCTAGAGACACCGGCAGTTACAACATTCCGGCAGGAGTTGCCATTCTCGTTCCCTTTGTGCTGTCAAGAAACGGACTGTTTCGTCAAGCGATCGTGATGCCAGCAAAGACAATTCCGTCCGAGCCATTTACAAAATTCGACGTGGGAGTGTACACGGAGGCGGGAAATTTGATTCGTTCACTGGGACCAACTGAAAAAGTGAACATGTATTACTCGTGTCAGATATCCAATTTTGATTCTTCCATTGCGTTGCAAGCAAACACGCCCTATTACTTGGCCTTTGTCACCGACAGCTCGACCTCTTTGTATGAAATGCTCCCATGGAACTCGACTGCAAAGAATCAAGCGATTGGCGTCCGAATTGCAGAGAACGCGTTTCCTTTGCCGGCACACGTAACCCCGTTGAAGGCCACGGGTCAAAACATTCCTTTGGTTGGTTTGAGTGGTGGTCCATCAATCATGTGAATTTAATGCAAACATAAACGTGTATTTTTCAATGGAGATGGTTGCACTGTTTCAAAACAACGAGTGATTGGGTCGCGTGTGTGTTGTGGGCATTTGCCGCACGTGTGATCGTGCACGTGTAGCTTGTGGATGGGAAAATCATAGATTCGCTCGCACTTACGACACACAAGTTTGCGAAAGTAACTATCGGCGTACATCTGCGTGTCATGAGTCGCGGCGGCCAGTCACCTTTGCTTGCGAGACCGGATGGGTTGTTCCTCGCGAGGTTCAATAAGTAGCACACACGTGAACTGATTGATTTCTTCCGCAATGCTGAATGGGCATTCCACAGTGCAGCGTATGCAATTGGGTGCTGCCTTGACCACGCGTAAGTTGTAGCATCGCTGCAGCGCTTGGTACAAGTCGTCATCGAGCTTGCTGAAGTAAACGTCGTATGTTAGCATTTGTTTGTTTTTTGTTTTGTTATTGTTATGATAATTTTTATTTGATAGCTAGTCGGGTTTTTATACATCAGTAGGGTTTATGAGCATAATAGGAAAGTTGCAGATTTTTGGCCGATCAAATCAAGTCCAATCAACATCTTAATCAACTTGCACGACGCCCATTGGTCAGGCAAAACATAAATAAGCGCCAGCAAACAAGCAAAAAATAAGCAAGAACGCAAGCAAACAAACAAATGGACAAAGAGACATACCACGACAACTTGCCCCCGGTTATCAAGCGCACCAACTCCCGCATTCAAGCGTTTGTGGATCACTGGCGCGGAGAGACGTTGGACATGGCGCTGTTCCAAGTGCAACGAGAGTGTGAACGAATGAAGATGGAACCCGTGTCCAAAACAACGCTGTTGGAGAAGCTTCCCTACTTGCATGTTGTTGGAATTGCGGGTGCGTTTCTGTTCAAGAGTCTGGGGTTTCCCGAGTCGCGCTTCTACTTTCAACCGGAGCTTGTGCGCATCTCCGACGTCAAGTTGTTGCAAGCGGGGCGGCCGGAGCGCGTGTTGATCAACTTTTTGGATAACTACATGCACTTTGTGGACTTTGGGTCAAAGGAGACACTGGGCTTGATCAACGCTCAAATGGACCAACTGAAGGCGGTGTTGTGCAAAGACACTAGCGTCACGCGATGGGTTCGAAACGCAAGTGACCACTCTATCCGCCAGTTCATATTTTTGTTGATGGAGCGGTTTGGGATCGAGTTTATAGACGAAACCCCGTTTGGCCCAACGGAGGTGTACTCCTTGCGATTCAGTTCCCCTGTTTTGTCTGACACCCCCATGGGTCTATTGTCGTTCTTGAGGGAGAACGTGAACTCAACAAAGCGAAAAAGAGACGAGGAAATGGACAATCTTGAGCACGACAACAAGCGGCTAAAGGAGCAAGTAACTGAACTGGAAACTCAAGTCAGCGAATGGAAAGGCAAGTGTGTCAAGTGGGAGATGGAGGCCGACGTCAACAAACGGAAACTGGCCGAGTGCGAGTCCGACAAACGCTATTTCATGGACAAGTACGACGAGTACGTCAAGATTTCAGACACGCTATTAACGCTCAATGCCAAACTTAATGACGTTGCCAAGGCTCAAGACGATTCTCTGGTTCAAATGAGCGAGCGCAACAGCAAGCTACAGGGAGAGTTGTCAGCCGCCGAAACAAAGGTCGCGAAATTGACGGAAGAACTGGCCAATGTAAAACAATCACCCAACTTGTTTTGCTCCATGGAGTTGGAGCACAGTCAGCGCATCCGTCAGAAGCAGTGCGAGCGTTTGCTCAAGATGTTGAAAGATATGGACACCAAGGGTAAGCAGTGGAAGTGTCAAACCGCATCCATCATTAACTGCTTGGCCATTCGTCCAATTTCAATTGACGTTAACCCTGAACCTGAAAAGTAACGGTCATAATGTAACGGTTACAATAAATGATAAAGTTATAAAAGGTCAGCAATCTCTGTTTCAAAAAACAAAAACAAAACACACTGCCAACAAATGGACACAATAGAGTGCGAGGGAACGCGCGACGACAACGATTACGCTCAGAATCCCAGCCAGTGCTGCGACTGCCGCGTGTGCGTCAATCGTTTTATGGGGACGCTGGGAAAGTTAAACGTGCTGACTGGAAAGTGGGTCACCGCTCAAGAGATTGCCGATGATATTGCAGAAACCAAGGAGTACGTCAACTCGTTTCTGTGGGGTGTGCTTTTTCAAAAAGATCTGGTGCACTTTCAGCCACAGACTAAAGGATTGCCCTACAAGTGGGCAGTCAATCATAATCATGCAGCAGGCATACCACCCGAAAAAAGACCATATTGTGGAAGGTGTCATTTTGACGAATGTATATTAAACAAACTCTGACAACAGATCATTCGTGGCTTCCAACGCGGTAGCGACCACCTCTCCCACTTCCTCGATGACTTCCTTCACTTCTTCCGCGAGTTCACCCGACTCTGTCATTTCTTGCTCTTTCACCGAGTCTTCCCACAGCGCTTCCTTTTTGGCATCGTACCGTTCTTTCAAGCTTGTGAGTTCGGCCAAAGAAAACGATTCAAAATCGGGACCTAAGACGGGTGGAATTTCCAGCACGGCTTCCAAAATGGCAAGGTTGGCGTCGTACTTGAAGAAATCAACAAGTCTCTGTCTTTCCCTTCGCTCAAACTTGAGACGCTCCAGTTCCTCAAAGCAAATGCGCTCGCCGCCGTCCACTGGGAACGTTGGATCTTCCACCACTGGACCTTGAGCGCACGGCTGACATTGTTTCCGACCTGGGCGCTTTACGTCCCATCTATGCCCCTTGTCGCAAATGTAAGATTCAAGGTACTCGCCGGGGTGCTCGTGAAATCTGCCCAAGTGGTCAAAAAACGGCGCAGGGCAAGTCATCGATTGAAGGCGCAAGCGGTGAGTGCAAGACTCGCTTCCGTCAAACTCGCAGCGTGGGCACTTGGTCATTGTTGAATTGAGAGTTAAAATGTGAGAGTTAAAGTGGCAATTAGAAGTTGTTTCAAGTATTTATAAGTTTTTGGTCCGTGATACAAATCAACCATAATAACACCAAACCAAATCAACGTTGGTCACTTCCATAACCTGAAACAGAGTGGGAGTAAGGCTTTTCACGCATACGCCGTCCTTGTTCACTGCTAGATAATCGCCTGCAGCAACCGGAGTTCCAGGTTCGACGCGAACGTACACTTGAGCGCCTTTGTAAGTTGCAATCAGTGACCATTCCGCGGGTCTTTCGGATCTTGGTACATAAGGCAAATCTGGATTGTAACTTTCACTTTCTTTTTTGGCTCGTATCAGTGGTCTGTCTGCTTCGGTTTGTCCCTTCTCTGGCTTCCAAGCTTTGTCGGGTTGCATTTCATATACATATTTACCGACCTTGCTTTTTTTGTATCTGCCGCTCCACGCAAAAGGAGCATCGTTCATTCGAATTCCCGCAGTGGCACTGACGACTCCAATGATTCTGTCTCCGGGTTGGGCGGGTTTACACTTGCGAGTGCCGTCAAACGCCAATGTCATTACGGTTCCTTCCGGGACGATTTGATTGGTTGCATTCTCAAAATATTCAGCTATGTCGGACAGCACCGCCGTGGAAAATCCAGCTTCCGCAATGCCCGTGCCGGCTTCTGCATCGAATTCAATTGTTCTGTTTGCCGTAGCGGCCGTGGTCGAGTTGGCATAACCCATGGTCAGAGTGTGCTCATTTGACGGCACCAAAACGGCTCTGGAAGCGATAATTGCTCTGTTTCGTGTAGCGCCAGAGTCCATTGCACAGTCTGAACTCGCGGCAAAAAATCTCATGTTTCCTGAACCAAATTCAATGGTTCCATTGCAAGCGGTTGCCGCAATTGCAGTTGAGCTGGAAACCGTTTTAACTGCACCGCTGCAAGCGGTAATTGCCACGGATGAACAGTTAGAGTTGATTGTTGAAGCAGCCGTGATGTTGTTTCCGGCAATTAGCATAGAGCTGTTGCCCAGTCCACCCGCATTCATTGTACTGGCGAACGTGTTACCCGCAACAAAAACGGAGGTAGAGTTAACACTCGACAAATTGGAAGGGGTGGCGGAGTTTGCCGTATTGATGGACACTAAATTGCCAGCGGTGGGCTCGCTGATTGCGGATGCATCGAGGGCAGTTGTCCCGTTCCAGAGAGCAAGGAAGTTGTTTGTGCCAGTGCCAGTCACACCCGCCCCACCAGTCAATGAGATAATAATGTCATCCGCGTCGTTTGTGACGGTAATGCCGGTGCCTCCTGCAATATCTTTGAGTGTCACCGCTCCAGGACCACCTGCAATGACAAGCGAGTCACCGGAACCTCCCCCCGAAGCAACCGTAGTGACTGCAACTGCGGTGGGCGCCGACCACGCGGTTGTGGTTCCGTTTGTTGCCGTCAAAATGTTTCCGGCGGATGGAGCGGCAATTGGCCAATTGACACCATTTAGTGAAATGGCGTCGTTTCCGTCGCCAGCAGAAAAGGCGTTTGGAACGGTCAAGTTTGCACCGGTGGACGCAAGAGTTGTGGTTTGAATGGTGCGAACTCCATCTCCCATGACCAAAAAGTTGTCGGGCAATGCATTGGCGCTTGTCACCACATTGGGAGTTCCGCTTCCGGGTGGGTTTTCAATGATGGTTCGAAGGTCAACTCTCGTGTTGTTTGACAGTCGAAGATAGCCATTGTTCATGTACAGGTTATCGTTTCTGTCCAAAATGCGACCCAGCTCCCTTGGCCGCCCATCGCCCGGAGTTACGGTTGCCGTGCCATAAAAGTCGGTGACTGCTCCCGCCATTTTGTATTGTTTATTTTCTTAGAGTGGTTGCTACAATAACAAGAAATTCGAAAAAAAAAGATTAACGTGCAGTTATTTAGAATGTTGCCAAACTACAGCTTTTACAATCCCGACAAGTTATTGAAACTTAGAGATGCGGGAGTGTCCAAGGGAAGAAGCAAGCGCTCAAGCGCGCCCAAGATGCCACCGGTTCAGCCTGGAATCACCGAGGGAGAGCGCAAATGGTACTCTGCCGAGTTGGCGCGTTTGGAGGAAGAAATTGCCAAAGCAAAAAAAGCGGGCCTGGAGTCCGTTGCAAGAGCTAAAGAACGTTTACTGGACGCGGAGCGCAAGGCACGGGCAAAACAGGAGGCCGAACAAAGATTGAAAGATCACAAAGCAGCGGTTGCAAAGGCAGCTGCCGAAAAAGTTTCCAAACCAGCAAAACCTTCAAAGGAACTGACGCCCGAGGATGCGCGAGAGATTGAGATTCAAAAGGCAAAAAAGCAAAAAGACGACATCGACTTGCAGGAAAAGCTGAGAGCCGAACTGAAAGCTGCGCGATATGCCGCAGAAAAGGCAGGCAAGATTCAATACGAGGCATACATGAAAGAGATGCAACAAAAAAAGGAGCACGAGCAAGAAGTCGCCGCCAAAAGTGCACCTGCAATACCTCCCAAAACAAAAGACTTGGTCACCAACGGAGACGGGAAAGCGGATGATAACAAAGACACTGTCATGGCACCAGCGGAAGCATACCTGACTCGTTTGCCAGGTCACCTTGTGCCGTTTCCGGCATCTTATGCAATGACTGGGGTGGGTGCCATTGTCGCCATTGGAGGCGAAATAGCCGAAAATGCAGTTCTAAAGTTGGGCGGCATAGCACTAGCTGCGGCCGGCATCTACACCGGCATAGCACACTGCATGTCACTGGACAGAATACTTGACAAAGAGTTTACCATCATTTTGTACGGTGCCGGTGGTCTTGTCTCATTTGTGGTAGGGTGGGTGTTGCCAATGCTCACGATGGAAATCATTGGCTTGCTGGGAATGGTGGGTGCCATTGCAGGACAAACACATCATATGTACTTGTGGGCAAACGGATTCCTGAACACAGTCGACAAGGCCGTGGAAAAGGTGTTGCCCATTGCCGAAGACCCAGTCGGCACCATTGTCAGTGGACTGCTGGGCAATCCAGACACCAATAAACCAAAACCACCCAAGAAATTGGACAAAATACAGGACGTGCTAGGTGCGATTGGCGGATTGGCAAGTCCATGGGATATTCTTCCTCCAAAAGTGAACGAATGGTTGTTTGGCAAACCTAAAGAGGAAAAGGTTCAAAACAAAAATGCACCCCAGAAGGTGGAGCACGGGAAACCGAAAACTGTCAACCGCAAAACAAGATTCAATGGGAGAAGATGATTTTTATATCATTGATGTAATTGTCAATCAAACAAATAAACGTCCTAGATCTCTGACTTTGGAAGCAACCGCGGGTAAATTTTCCAACTTTTGTGGTTCGTGAGACGCTTCGTTCGCACTGTACTTGACACACCAGCGTTTGTTTTCGTACAACAATGCAACACCGGGCAAATTGACCGCTGCAACCACCATGTGAGGCATCAACTGCAACACGTCGGCCAGATAACAACAAAAACTGGACTTGGAGACGTCCGTGTCGGTCGAGTAAAAGCTCAGTACGTCAGAAGTGACCCTCATCGCTTCACCCGTTTGATTCTGGATCAGCTGTGCCAGTTGCTGCTGTTCTTGTGATGCCATTGGAAGTGTGGTTTTAAAAAATAAAAATAAAGTAAACAATAATGATTTCAGGGGAAGAGCACTTGACGTTTATTTATAGTTTTTTTAAGAGCTTGGCATGTACCACCCCGCGACTGCACCGGAGAGTGCACCCACGTAAGCCGAACCAGCGACGCTGCTGCTGATCATTGGTCCAATCAGGGGAAGGTTTCCACCCATGTTCAGCAAAAAGAAGCCGAGAGCACCGGCCACAATTGCCGTCTTGGATTCAACGGTCAGTTGCACGCTTCGGTCGGAGTCAATAAGATCGTACATTGAGTTTGCGGCACCCGCACCAAGACCCACTCCCGCAGGAATGATGAGATTAGCAGGTAAGCTGGGAACGTATCCAACAAGCAACGCTGCTCCTGCTCCACCCACCGCACCTCCCGCTGCGATGATTGCAATGTCCATTGCTGCGCCTTCCAAAAATCCCATTGTATTTGCTTCTTGTTTTGTTTTCAACTTTTCTATATTTGTTGATGTAGCGTTTGTGATCTGATAGCTTACCGACTATAGAAAAAAATGATCAACAGAAGAAAGAGACAGACCGGAGCAGAGTCCAATGTGTTCAGAAGCATGGGAAGTCGTCCACAGATTTCATTCAAGTGGGGGGCCAAGCCTCTGAACCCATTTGACGAAGAAGCAAAGCGCAATCGTTTGTTGCCTCCGGAGCGGCTGATGGCGGATCAGCTTCAGCTTTACAAGGACACACTGAGGAAAAATGCAACAAAAAAGAACGCGGCACACAAGCAGGCGCTTGAAACTGTGCTGATGAGTTCCGAGTTGCCTCAGAACATTCGAGATTTGCAAGACAGGGAAGCGGAACAGTTTACCAAAGATTTCATGTGCTGGTTGCAAGGCAAGCAGCCAAAAAGCAAAAGCGACCCCGCTTACATAGACAACCGCTTAAAGCAGTACGGAATTGACCCAAATCACGGCCCACTGCATGGTCCCGGAATCACCGAGTTCATAGGAAGCGTCGTTGAAAAGAAAGCAGAGTTGCATCAAAAAATTGCATTGCTGGCGGCTGGACCGGACAAAATGTTCCCTTGGAGTCTTGACCACTATTGGCTGTTTTACAAATACCTGTGCAGAGACAAGCCTTACCTGGAAGATGAGATGTTGTATGACTTTGACAAGTATTGGCCAAACGAAAGCAAGGGAAGACCGGACAAGTCATACAAAGGACTCGGCGACCCCGAAAAATCATACTATGGGTACAGAAACGAAAAGTCAATGAAGATACCAGTGAACTGCAAAACAAATCACCCGGACGATCCAAACAATGGGTTCGGAAAACCTTTGGGTCCACACGTAAATGACGAGCCAAGGAATCGACGAGGTGCGGGCTCAAACGATATGGCAGTTGATCCCATTCTACAATCATCCCAAAATCCACACGTTGCTGGACCGGATGCACCAGTTCTTGAACCGGATATTGTTTCAAATGTTCCGGCTGCTCCGAAAACTGATTTTGAAGACGGAGTCGATGGCAACAAGCCAATTCCCGATGATTCGTCCGCCATTGCTCAGCAAGTTGTTGATATGCTGAAACCAATGCTGGTAGGTAAGTTTTAACAGGGTGTGATAATTTGGTTATTTTTGTGAGCTTCAATTGACATTGTTTGTTGGTTGGTTGGTGCAGAAGCGTCGCAGCAAGCGCCTGGGCGACAAGAATTATCGCTCGATGCAATCAATCAAAAAATAGACGCACTCATGAGTGCTCTTGGTCAAAATGTGCAACTGGATCAGGAAGGACAAGCGGCACTCGCACAAATTGCACAAAACAATCATCAACAACAAATACAAGCAACAACGGGAGCGGCGGAGGCGCTGGGTGCACACATGCAATTACTCAGTGAAACGCAACAACAACAATTAAATGAAAGCATTGCGCCAATCAAGGAAGAATTGGCCGCAGTGAATGCGATGGTATCAAATTTACCGGAACAATTCAAAGCTCAAGGAGAGCAATTGCAAGGGTTTTTGGGACAAGTAATGGCGTCACTTCAACAAAACTTGGCACAACAGGCCGCTCAGGGTAAAGCGGATATGCAAGAGTTGGCCTCGGGGGTGAGGCAGCAGATGGAAACATTCACACGAGCAAACGAGGCGTTAGCGGCAATGACACAAGAAATGGGCGCGGATATTCAAAAACAATTGGGTGTTTTACCCGGTTTGCATGGTCAACTGCAAGTAAATCAAACTGAACTTAGGGCTGGACTTGACAAGCTTGCGGCTTTGAATTCCAACGTGTTTCAGGGCACGGCAATGGCGCACGAGGCGGCAATGCAAAACGCTAATGCGCTTTCCGGCTTGATGATGAATTTGGCATCCGTCATGCAAGGTTCCGTAGATGAAAACGCTCAGAGTGCACGTAACATGGCAGCGGTTGCCGGTCAGATGAGGGAGAATCAACAAAGACAACAACAGCTCACGGCGGAGCAAGAACGGGCAAACGCTCAATTGATAGGTTCACTAAGCAATGCCATCAATGGGGTTGGAACAGCGGCACAAGAATTGGCTAATCTTAAGGGTGACATTGGCGCACTAAATGCCGGGTTGCGCACTCAGATGGACAAGGTGCTGTCTGGAGTAACAAGCGTGCCACAAATGGCAAATCAGCTAAGATTGCTCAGCGGTGAACTGAACGCCACCATGCCCGGTCTTGCTCGTGAAATCAGTGGTGCTCTGGGTGACTTGGACAAGGTGATGAGAGATTTGGTCAAGGGAAAAGAAAAGGATGATGGTGGACAAACCAATGTCACGGTCACACTGAATCAAAACAATGCATCTTCCGCTTCCAAAAATGGCATCGAAGAACTTCGCCAAGCACTGATTGCCGGTGCCAAAGACGAAGTGACAACCGCCGAGCAAAAGGATGCAGAAATTGACGCCGTCGGGCTGATGGCAAAAAAACAAGCGCTTGAAAGTCAAATTAACGAAGCAAAAAAAGCAGGACTGGATTCGGCTTCCATACAAAACGAACTTGAAAAAGCAAATGCCCAACTTGCTCAAAAAAGACAACTGGCGGATGAGCGCACTAAAATGCAAAGCTTGATTGCCACCAAAAACTGGATATACAACAAGCTTGAGGGTGCACTTAAACAAGTGAATGATCCAAACAGCTTTTTCAGACAAGGGGTGCTTCCCGTGGCTGGTGCCGGTTACAATGCGGTGTCCGCGTTGGCATACATGACCACGGGCACGGATGTTGGTTCGCTTCCCGTGACAACCGCACAATGGGATAAAACAATAGGCAAATTCAGCAAAACAATCAGCGACCTGTCCGAGACAAAAACTAATGTCACTGAAGCTTTTATGAAAAAGGACATAGCTCAAAAGAAAGACAAGCTGAACCTGCTTGAGGGTCAGATTGTTCACGGAAATGGCAATGCACAAACTGATGCCGCTGACATTAAAACAATTGACGATGCTGAAGCTCTCAAAAAGTCAATAGCAACCGCGGAGGGAAAACTAAAGATTCTTCAAGAGTCGAAAGCGGATCTGGCTCAATCAAGCGACACCTCCATGACGGTGGAAGTGTCCACGGGTAAAAAAAGGGGCAGAGAGGGAACGACAACAGGCGCCAACAATGGGCGTAAAAAAGTGGCACCTAAAAGTTAAGAAGTTCCCACGTCACTTTCTAGTGAGTCCGGTGCAAACAAGAAGAAGAAGAGAAGTCCGTGGTTAAAAGATTGAAGACACGACAAAATAAAATAAAAAAAAAATAACAATGGCCGTGTTTCTTGCCGCCGGTGCTGCAGCACTTGCCGGAACATATTTGTTGGCTGCACCACCCGCAAACAACGACGAAAACGCCGCAATACCCGACAATCACACACCCACCAAGTATGGGCAAGGAATCTGGAAGCCGGAGAATACGGGAGTGTTTCTGGGACACGGAGTCTCCGAAGCGGTGGTTTCCAACGCCGATCCCGATGTTTTGAAAGGCGGACCTGATAAAACTGGAGACTCAAAGGCAGATCCAAAAACCATTGAAAAACGATTCAACGCCCTGCATCGCCGAAATGAAGTTGCACAGCAAACGTCCACTTCTCAGCTGTTCAACCCATACTTTTTGCAAAGGTACAACAACACCGGAAATCAGTCGCCTCTCATCATGGCACACTTGTCCAATCAGGGGTCGGTGACACCCTATGAAACCGTACTTGACAAGTCTCCGTTTGTGCTCAAGGGGTTTCAGCCAATTCGAGAACGAAACGAGCTCACTGATTACGGACCAACCGTGACGCGCCACGAACACCCTGCGGTAAAGAGAGACGACTACCCAAGCGCCGTGCAAAAGCCACCCGTCAGACCCGCGTCCAAGGGTCCAATTGTTGCAACGTTTGGTGGCATTCGCAAAAAGCGTGCCAAGGATCTTGTCACGGTAAACCGAAAGCTGATTGTTCCAAGTTAGTCCCAAATAATAAAAATTCTAGATTCCTTTCAGTATCGCGAGCTTACTTGAAAAAAAAACAAAAAAGTAAATAACATATAAAAAAAATGTCGGCCCAATCCAGTTTGGTGTTGAGGGCCAAAAACGCCACTACGTTGGCTCCCGTGGTCTACACTTCGGGGTCCAATTTCTTCTCCGGTGAACCATACCAGGTCATCAACATCCACACTCGCGATTTCACTCGGGTTTCTCCTCTTCAGCCAATCACCCAGTGGGGAAAGCATGTAATCTTTGAGCGTGACAAGGATCACGATTACTTTGACATCGATGAGGTTGAAGTGAACGTTGCCGCTGCAACCGGCACCATCACCACGCAACAGTACGTGGATTGTGCTGGGTATCTCATTGTCAATAACCCTCGCTACAAGCTGACGAATAATCAGCTCAACTCCGTGGTCGTTCCAGTGGAGTGGAGGCGCATCAAAGATCTGTATGGCATCCAGTGCACCGAGGAGCAATACAACCGCAAGAAGCAGAACTATCTTGCTGACCAAAGCGTCGCTTATCTCCAAGCGGCTCTTTTGAACGGTTACCGTTTCAGAGTAAAGATGGAACTGGGTTTGAACGCCGACAGGGAGTGCATGCAGTTTGTTGTTGGCTTTGGCACCCGTCCCCGATTCGAGTTTGATTTGCCCGATCTGGCTCACATCGTGAATCACAAAGGCTCTGCATCCACCCTGATTACCAATCAGACTACCCTCATCGATTCGGTGTACTTGATTCAAAACAACCTTCACATCAACCCCAGTGAGCGCGAGGAGGAACTTGCACGCATGGACGAGCCACCCGGCATTTACAACCTGATCAAGCGGTTTGAAGTTAACCAGGAGCACATTGCCGCCGGTTCCACCACCGCTTCCATCACTCTGCAGAGCTCTGGAACATGGGAGGCTGTGTTCTTCATCTTCCAGCCAGAGGAGTTTTTGGACGCCACCACTACCGACTCCGCCACCGATCCTTATGACCCATTCTACTGGAGCTGGGGCGTGCCGAACTCCACTCGCACCATTTACACTCTCACCAGTGCATCCACTGGTTACACTTACCGACGCCCTGAGACGTTTTCCATTCAGTCAAGCAGTGGAAACGTAATCTTCCCCGAACAGCGCGTGGACCACAACTCGGAGGAATACCTTGAACGGTTTTTCCCTAACGCACAAGCCGGTCCAACTGGAAATCTCAGTGTTCTGACTGCTCTGTTTACCGAGGACTTGACTTATCCCAATGCCATCATGGGTGTGTACGACCTGAACGCCAACGGTTCTCGCATCCTCAAGCTCACCTGGCCGTCCGGCACCACAAGCTCCACGACCGGCAGGTGGACTGTCACTGCCATTTATGCTGGACCCAACTGGATCAACTACCACAAAGGAACCGCCCAGCAGCTCATGCAGTAGTTTTTTATTTTGTCGCGTTTTCGCGTGTTTTATTTCTATTTTTATTATTAAATAGTTGTTTTTTTAAAAAAAAAAACCAATGACTACGTTAAGACGAAAAACGGGAAAATTCCTGGACAAGGTGGCATTGTACCCCGCGCGTGCCGCGGAAGACGAAGATGACATTCAACACTTTAAGCACCCTCAAACCGAAACCGAAAAGAGAGAGCTGTCGGGCAAGAAAGCGTATGAACACATTGAAAGAGAGCAGCACATGCCCAATGATGCCGTGATTGACAGTGAAAATGAAAATAATGACGACCCACCCACCATGGAGGACAAAGACCCAAAGACGTGCCTGGCACAAGCGTGCGAGGGTGAAGAGTTGACTGGGCAAGAACAAGATGCACGGTTGTCCACTAAAACACGCAAGAAAGCAAAAAAGTTAAAGAGTGAACCTTACCGCAAGCGTCGACTGGGCGCATTGTCCATCAGCACTGCCGTCAGTGACTATGCTTACAATGAAGACGACCCATTTGGAGGGTTTGGACTAACCCCTCGTCCATTCACTGAACTGCTGGATGAAATCACTCAGTGGGAGATTAAGTCAAACCCTCACGAGTACCGGCGCTTTCCTTTTCACATCCAAAAGTGTGCAGATTATCAATGGTTGTGTCTGGGCAAGCGCAGAACTGGCAAAACCACTTTGTGGCGCAACGTGATTCCTCACATATACAAAATGTATCCGTTTGTGTATGTATTCGCGCAAACAAACTTTACGGGTGCCTTTCACGACTACCTGCCCAAAGATGCCATATTTCCCGGATACTCGGAAGGCACACTGTACAACTTGCTGGAGGCGCAAAAACAAAAAGTGGACATTAACTTACGGCTCTACGACAAATTTAGTGAATATGAAGATCCCGAAGCGCTAAAGTTAATTCCTAACCCTTACGTTCACATCAATTTTGACGACACCGTCGCCCAAAAGGGCGTGCATGACTCCGAAGCGTTGAATCAGTTTGCCTATTATGGGAGACACTTTTGCTTTTGCACGTGGATTAATTCCCAGCACGGACACGCTTTGAACCCCGGTAAGTCGTTTTGTTTATTTTTGACCCATTAAATGTGGCGCCTCCGGCACTGCCACAAAAACACAAATGACGGAAGTGCGACACTTTGAGCACACAAGCTTGAATTCCATTTTTTGTTGTTTTTCCAATGATGTCATTGGATAATGTTCCCACTCGGGGCATGGGCAAAGTTCGCACGTTGCGTCTCTTAATATGTTTGCAAGTGCAACTTCCGGGGAAATTCCCACCTGTCTTTGCTTTTTTTGCACTGTGCACTCCACCTCGTCAGCTTTTCGCTTGCGGTGTTGGTTGCAAGTTTTCAAATCTTGTAACAACTGATCAACGTTGTGATATTCCATTGTTGTTGTTTTAGGATTCCGAGCAAACGCAGACGTATTTATGGGTTTCCGACAGTTCCAAAAGAATCAGAGAGAGACAGTGCACGAGGAATACTTCAGTTCCATGAACAAGAAAGACTTTATGCCTTTTTTTGACGCACAAACTGCGGGAAGGCGGTTCCTGGCTCAACACGCCGGTGATGTTGACTCAAAGTTTGAAAGCACGATCTTTGTGGGAAAATCAGACCCCGCCGTGCCATCCGTTAAACTAGGGTCGGCATATTTTTGGAAATTAATGGACAAGTCACAGAGCACCGGAACAGGGACGGGGAGTGCAACCGTGCGCAACTCGGGGTCTCCCAGTTGAATATATATAATTTTCTTGATCTCACCAATGACACTCATCCGAGAATAACAAGATAACAATGGACGGCATAGCAAACTGCAAACGCGTCGTGCACTCAAACAAATACAGAAAACACGGAAAACCGCACATCAAAAAAAATCCACTGCGAGTGACGGACTCCACGTGTTGTCCGCCCGACAATGGAATTGATAACCGGCTTGAGAGAGACAGTGCATTTGCGGATGAAGATGGACACCAAGCAATGTTAAATGACGGAAAGGTTGGCGCATCAGACGGAGTTGACAGTCAAAGAATTGCGGTGCTGGTCGTGTCCATGAGCGTTGCTGCGGGAGTGTTGTATCTGGCACATAAAAATGGACTAATATAAAATATCTTTTCTAATGTTACATTGCATCACACCCATCTCAAAAAAAAACCACTTTTAAACTTTCAATTTAAAAAAAAAACAATGTCCGGAGCAGTAACTGATCCACGAGGAGCCGCAGCGCCCACCCCCGGTGACGGCAGACCCAAGGAATTGGGCAATCTTGTTGACAGAGAGTTCAACGGAATGTTTGAGAACGTTTACCTGTACACGCTGAATGCCGCCGGTTCCGGCACTCGTATCGATTTGAGGAAGGCGGTGGGTGTTACACGATATGCCGTTTCAGCCACCACCACGCACACCGCCACGAACGCTACCATCATTTTG
>JACCDG011406051.1_pt1 | contig 24660 bp, 18 predicted proteins | sample 7442471 | NCBI WGS metagenome assembly JACCDG01 (sample SAMN15323444, study PRJNA562643) | freshwater metagenome | isolation source: river surface water | place: USA:Blue River Watershed | collected 2017-08-17 | reverse complement strand
CGGGCAAATCCACCAACAGCACTGTTTGTGTGGAGTGTTGAGAAGACAAGGTGACCAGTGAGTGCAGCATGAATCGCCGTCTCTGCCACCTCGCGATCCCGAATTTCACCAACCATGATGGCGTCAGGGTCTTGGCGTAGTATTGATCGAAGACCTCCACTAAAACTGTAGTCACCAGTTATTTGTGTCTGTACGATACCAGGGAGTTTATACTCGATAGGATCTTCGAGGGTAATAATTTTTATTTGCGGTGTATGAATGGTCTGGAGAAATGCGTAGAGTGCTGTCGTTTTTCCCGAGCCGGTAGGGCCAGTAGTGATAATGGCGCCGTTTGGTCGGGCAAGCTCTTCGAGCATAATTTCATGGAGGCGTGCATTGAGTCCGAGTGATTCGAATGTAAAATTTGATGCATCGGGATCAAGAAGGCGCATGACGATTGATTCTCCAAATCCACCAGGGATGACGGATGAACGCACTTCGATTTGTCGGGTACCGAGCTCCATCGTGAACCGCCCATCCTGCGCTATTTTGTGCTGGTTAAGTTTAAGGCCTGAAAGAAGCTTCAGTCGCGAGATGATGTGGTCAAAGAGATACCGATCAATGTCGGTTATGTCAGAGAGTACGCCATCAAGTCGATAGCGCACACGAGCACTCATTTTTGCAGGCTCGATGTGCACATCGGATGCGCTTAGCGCAAGGGCTCCACCAAAAATAAGTTCAATAACTTCAGATATTTTTTCTGCACCGCCTTGTTTTGCTGCGGTTGCAATACGAGTACCTACATCAAGGTACGTTTTTATTTCCGTAGCGTATTGTTTGATGACATCAACCCGCAAGTCGAGCACCCCGCGTGACTCAGCCTTTGTCGACTTTGCGTCGCTGTATCGTTCCCATGCATGCTCAAGGCTTGCCATTGAAGCCATGTATACGGTAGGTGTGTGTCCACCTGCGGTAAGGCGTTCGAGTAGGGGAGTCACCTCGGGGTGGTTAGGGTTTCGAATTGCAATTGAGACAGTGCCGTTCCCTTGGGCAAAGATTGCAGCTTCTCCCCGACGGGCTTCTTCTTCGGTAATGATGCGAAGAGCATCGGCATCAATTGCCACGTCAGAAAGATCAATATATTGGTATCCGTATCGGGGAGCGAGTGCGGACACGAGAGATTCTTCCTCTCGGTGGCGGAGCTCAGCGAGTTTTGTGTTTGCCTTGGAGTCGTCAAATTGCGCCATATATTCATAATCATAGCATCCGAAAAGCCCGACAAACCGAGGTTATTGATGTATTGCCAACTTATATTATATATTGTATAATATAAGTTGGTTCAACAACCCGCACTTTGTCAAAGGAGACACCATGCGGACGTTCATTCCTATCATCATTGCTGCATTCCTCTCCGCTTGCGGAGGGACCATGCATGCGCATAAGCGCGTCGAAGGTCAGGTCATTGTCGACATGCCGACCATCCGCCCTGATGGCCGATTCACTTCCTGCGCCAAGCCCGGTCCCGAGGTGGACGAGGGCGAGGCATGGGCCGCCCGCGGCACTACGGGCGGCGGCACGGCCGAAGTATCCGGACGCCGCGTGTTCCGTGCCGAGAAGGGTACTGCCTACGGCGGTGGGGGCTACGGTTACTACCAGGAGGCGGCCACCCGCTGCTACTACCTCAGTGAGGTGGAGGCGGTCAAGTCACGCGACCGTCGCTAAGGAGACATCATGTGTCATCGCCTGATGGCGGTCGTCATGGTCCTTCTTGGGCTCATGACGACCGGGTGCGCGGGTCTCGATGGTTTCGAGATCAGGAATACCGGCATGAGTCCGGCGTACACGAACGCCGTGAACCGCGCTGGTGAAAAGCTCGCAAAGAGCTGTGCAGGAGGTGTCGAGTACGACTATCGGTTCTACCGGCACGAGTCGAAACCGAGGGTGGAGAATCCGGAGTATCGGTACTTCTACACTGGGAACGAGACCACCACAACGTCTCGGTTCCATGTGGAGTGCCAATCCCTCCTCACGGATTTGCCGAACGAAAAGAAGCAACTGCGACGCCCCCAGTGAGGGTGTGTCCCTGAGGAAAGTCCCCCCTTGAGCTATGCTCGACGGGGGCACTTTTTTATTTTACGAACGAATAGAATCTACTTTCAATGCTAAAATGACTCGACATGGATACATTTGTCGTAAAGGAGGAAAAAGAGCTCGATGGTGTTGCACGAGAGATTTTAGCGATACTTGAAAAAAAAGAGCATGCACCTGTAATAGCGCTTAGAGGTAATCTTGGTGCTGGAAAGACAGCTCTCACAAAAGCACTCGCTCGTGTTCTTGGTGTTCATGAACAGGTGACGAGTCCGACATTTGTAATTATGAAGTCGTATGTGACCAGTGAGAGTAATCAGTTTAAAATTCTCACACACATCGATGCGTATCGTATTGAATCAGAAGATGAACTTCGTGTACTTGGGTTTGAAGCGCTTATGCGTGATCCGGATCGACTCACGGTGATTGAGTGGCCTGAGCGAATTTCAGGAATCTTGCCGCTTCACCCACTCACACTCACTATCACGATAGGTGAAGGTGAAGCACGTGTTATTTCATATGGCGAATAAAAAAATAAAAGAAGAACAACTAAACGGTAACGAGCGCACGCTTGTACTTCTTGATTCGCACGCAATACTCCATCGTGCATATCACGCTCTTCCTGACTTTACGAGCCCGAAAGGGGAACCAACTGGTGCTCTCTATGGTGTGGTCGCGATGATACTCAAAATTATTGAAGAGCTAAAACCAGACTATATTGTTGCTTGCTTTGATCTTCCTGATCCAACACATCGTCACGTTGTGTATGACGGGTATAAGGCAGGGCGAGCAAAGACTGACGACGCGCTCATTTCTCAGATAGATCGTTCACGAGATATTTTCAAAGCGTTCGGTATTCCACTCTATGAGCTCCCGGGGTTTGAGGCTGATGACATGCTCGGTACCATTGTCGAGAAAACAAAGGGTGAAAAAGACCTCCGAGTGATTATTGCTTCTGGAGATATGGACACGCTCCAGCTCGTCGACGCCGATCGAGTGATGGTGTACACGCTTCGAAAGGGTATCCAAGACACGATTCTCTACAATGAAGCTGCGGTAATTACTCGCTTTGGCTTTGGGCCGGAGCATATTCCTGATTACAAAGGACTTCGAGGTGACCCTTCCGATAATATTCCCGGTATTAAAGGTATCGGCGAAAAGAGCGGAAGCGAACTCATTCAGAATTTTGGTTCTATTGAATCGATATACAAAGCACTGAAGAAGAGTGAAAAGACGTTTCTCGAGAAAGGTATAAAACAGCGGATTATCGAGCTCGTGAAGGCGGGGGAGGAAGAGGCTATCTTCTCAAAAATGCTCGCTACCATTCGCCGTGATGCACCTATTGATTTCAGTATGCCAACAACGACATGGCACGATGCGGTCGATGGAGAGCAGGTACTCGCACTCTTTACGGAACTCGGATTCCGCACACTCACAGAGCGAGTGAAGAAAGTTCTTGGACAGAATGGTAAAGCACTGAGTGAAGCGCCGACTGAGGCAGCTCCCGATGCTGAACGTCTTGCTCCACTACAAATTGCACTTTGGCTCCTCGAATCTGACACGACAAATCCAACCTATGACGACGTGATGGCATGGGGAAGGGCGCAAGGTGCGGTGACGCTCGATGCGATAGAGTCGCTCCTTATGCTTGCGCTCAAAAAGGAAAAACTCGATACGCTCTTTCTGACAGTCGAGCGCCCGCTCATCACTATCCTCACCGAGATGGGGGAGAGAGGGGTAAAAATTGATGTGCCGTACCTCACCCAATTAGGAAAAATGATGCATACCGAGCTCGATGCGCTCGAAAAAACCATCCATGCGCACGCGGGAGTTGTGTTTAACATTAATTCACCAAAACAGCTTGGTGATATTCTCTACGATACACTTGGCCTTAAACAGAAAAATCAAAAGAAGACAGCAACAGGGCAGCGATCAACGCGCGAGTCAGAGCTCGAGAAACTCATCGAGCTCCATCCAATTGTGAAAGATGTGCTCCGCTATCGTGAACTCGGAAAACTTGTTGGAACATATGTCGACACGATACCGACCATGGTGAAGGAAGATGGGCGACTCCATACCACATTCCTTCAGGCTGGCTCGGTGACTGGACGCATGGCATCAAAAGACCCGGGGATTCAGAACATACCCATTCGTACAGATGAAGGGAGGGCGATTCGCCGCGCTTTTATTGCAGAGGAAGGATATACGCTCGTTTCAATCGACTATTCACAGATAGAGCTTCGAATAGCAGCAATACTTTCGGAAGATGAGAAGCTCATGGAGATATTTAAGAATGGAGAGGATGTGCACCGTGGTGTCGCTTCTCGCGTTTTCCATGTGGCGCAAAGCGACGTCACTCCCGATATGCGCAGACGCGCGAAGGTGATTAACTTTGGAATCCTCTACGGCATGGGGGTAAATGCGCTCCGTACTAATCTCGGCGAAGGAACGAGCCGCGAGGAAGCACAAGAGTTTCTGTCGGCATACTTTAATACGTTCACGCGGCTTGCAGAGTATCTTGAAGAAACAAAAGTTTTTGCACGAAATCACGGGTACACGCTTACTCATTTTGGACGTAAGCGCCACTTCCCTGGAATCAATTCGTCACTCCCGTTTATGCGTGCACAAGCGGAACGTATGGCACTCAATGCCCCTATTCAGGGGACGTCGGCGGATATTACGCGTATTGCGATGGTGCATATTAGTGAGTATCTGAAAAAAGAGAAAAAAGAAAATGATATTCGCATGCTCATACAAGTTCACGACGAGCTCGTCTTTGAAATCCGTAACGAACTCATACAAAAAGAGGTCCCGGTACTTGCGTCACTCATGGAATCGGTTATGGATACAAAGGAAACAAAAGGTGTTCCAATTCTCGTCGAGTCAAAGCTCGGTGCGAATTGGGAAGAAATGAAACCTGTCACGAAATCATAGTATGCTCACACTATTTTACGGTACTGATGTAACTCGTGTGCGCACAGAGGCACTCAAGAAGGCATATACATGTGTCCCTGAGGGAGGACATGTGCAGATCATCACCGGAGAGTCAGCAGGAGAGGCACTCATCAAGGATGCAATTGGAGCAACTTCACTCTTTACCCCATACGAAGTGTTCGTTCTCGATACATTGAGCGATGACACTGATCTTTTTACGGTGCTGAAGCGCCTCATTCCTGATATCGTCGAATCAAAAAATGAGTTTGTATGCATTGAACACACGCTTGGTGTTCGCGATCTAAAAGCATTCAGCGATTTCACTAAGTCGATACACGAATACAAAGAAAAGGAGAAGAGTGAATTCAACGTCTTTCGTCTCGGAGATGCACTCTGTGCACGTGATAAAAAAACACTTTGGATTCTTCTACAAGAAGCATGGCGAGAAGGGAAAACTGCAGAAGAACTCATCGGAACTATACTCTGGCAACTCAAGATGCTTCGACTTGCAGAAGTGACGGGAAGCGCGCTTGAGTCGGGACAAAAGCCATTTGTGTATACGAAAGCGCGAAACGCGCTCCACAATTTTTCGGATGGGGAATTATCAGCCCTCTCTCTGAAGCTCACTGTGCTCTATCATGAAGGGCATACGGGAAAGCGAAATATCAATGACGCGCTTGAACAGTGGGTGCTTTCGTTGTAGCGGTATACATAAAATGAACGGCGAGCCGAAGCTCGCCGTGTGTCATCGTTTTTGCGTCGGTGGACCGAGCGCAATTTCGTTTATGGGCACCGGCCCTGAGTCGGGCCCCCCTTCTTGACGGAGGATGTATACGTGGAGTAGCCCACAGCGGGGTTCCTCCTTCCAGATCACGCCCTTTCCGTAATTTGCGTGTATTGCCTCAAAACCGATGAGACCGCTCGTGACGGAATTGTGCGGTATGGGTATCAGGGTTCCCAGCCTCACGCGCGCAACTTCTTTCCGTCGCGTCACAAGAACTTCAACCTCGTCACCTCTTCCTGAAACGTACCGATGTACGAAAAGCGGAATTCTCTCCTCGTCCTGCTTCGCTACCGCGAATTGTCCTACCGCACAGTGCATGCATACCTCCTCGTAAAAGTGGGACGGGTAGAGTCTAACGTGGAGAGAAGAGTGGGTCAAATTGAAAATAACACTAACTTCGTGTCGTAGTGAAAGCGTACTGATACAGAGAGTTGTGCGGCCTCACCAGAAGGGATGTCGACAGCTCGAATCGATATGGTATAGTCTTCGAGCACAATTAGAGGGGTTGCTGTGCACGTTTCTCAATGGAATGATCCGCTACAACGGATAGAAAAACTCCCTGGTACACCCGCCCATAGCTCAGCTCAGGACGCATAAACAGTACCCCATACTGTTTACTAACGTGAGAGTCAGACAAAGTACAATTAAATACACCCGCCTATAGCTCAGCCGGTAGAGCAGCTCCCTTTTAAGGAGAAGGTCCTTGGTTCGATCCCAAGTGGGCGGACAAACGCAAAACACAAATGACTGATTCTTTAGAATCAGTCATTTGTGTTTTAACATGCAAAATTAATTTGCATGTGGCGTTTGTCCGAGACGGAGACATGTTTTTGCTGTTCCTAATGCAAAAACAGTCGAGTCCGGGTAGGAGGTAGTTATGAGCGTAAGCGAATTACTAACCTGACGCGACAGTGTCCGAGACGGAGCGTTGTGAGTCACTTTCACAATGTGACGAATAAGCGAGCCGGGGTCGATGATGCTTATCAGAATTGGAACGAGAGAAATTATTATTTTCGTTCCGGCACCCACGCGAGCTTCACAAGCATGAGAAGTTCAATGAGCGTTCCGGCCAAATCAAATTCGTACCATGCATGAGAGAACTTGTAGTTACCTTGGTAGGCGTGATGGTTGTTATGAAACTCTTCGCCAACAGCAAGACCGTATGTAGGGATATTACGAGCATCTCCAATGTGTTCAAAGACACCACCCTCCTTTCGTGTCTCGCCGTCCTTGTAGCGTTGTGTCCCGTACACATGCGCTATGCCATTAATGAATCCGGCCGCAATAACAGGGATGACGAGCATTTGAATTGGCCAAATGATGAGCGCGGGAAGTCCAAAGAGAATAAGTTCAATAATGAGACTGAGCCGAACACCAAGGTCACGGGTTCTTTTGTTGTAAAACACACGCTCAAACCAGTCGTTAGGAGATCCTTCTCCATATTCGCGGAGAAGTTCAGGATTGTTTGTTCCAGCTTTGCGATAGATGTCAGCTCCTTCAAGAAGTATTTTTTTGAGTCCAAAGTAACGCGGTGAGTGAGGGTCCTCAGGGGTATCATTCTTCGCATGATGCTTTCGATGTATGGAGACCCACTCGATTGTTTTCATTCCCGTGAACAGCCAGAGGGTGAGACGGAAGAAAAGGTTAATTGGTGATACAAAATCGACTGAACGATGTGTTTGTGACCGATGGAGATAGCACGAGACCGCAAGAAGCGTGAGAAGGGAGGTTAGGAGTACAAATATGATAAGCGAGAGTGGGGAAGGTGCGAGCGCTCCATGGAGCAAAAAAGAAAGAATTGATGATGTATCCATATAGATCCAGTTTCAGACAAAACGAGGATCTCGTCAATCGTATTTAGATAGGAAGATCAAACGCAAGTGGACCACTTCCGGTCACAAAGAGTGAAATCGCAATAGCGCACATGAGTAGAAGCGACGTTCGGGTAAGCTCACGAACAGTACCGATTCGTACAACACCCATGCCTGATAGAAGGAGAGTGAGGAGTGCAGCCCCTTGTGTGTAGAGACCAAGAATGAGAAGTGATCCCGCACCAGCAAAAAGCGTTCCAAGAACTTTACGCTTCTTGCTTGCGTTTTCATTACGCATCATCGTGAGACCAATACGCATACAGAGGAAGCCGAGGGTAACACGAAGAAGAAGATAGGTAAGTGGTGCAAGAAATTGGATAGGGAAGAGGTTGAGCATGGATGCAGGTAGTGTATCATGCGACCCATGTCACAATTTGTAGTGCTACACAATATACGGAGTGCGCACAATGTCGGCTCGATATTTCGAACAGCTGATGGGGCTGGCGTAGTGAAACTATTCCTCTGTGGCTACACGCCAACCCCTGTCGATCGATTTGGGCGGCTGAATGAAGAGATCGCAAAGACGTCCCTTGGAGCAACGGAGAGTGTCCCGTGGGAGTTTTGTGCTGAAATAAAACTATGTCTCGAACGGTTGCGTAGGGAGGGAGTCGCTATTGTTGCTGTAGAACAGCATGCGCGTGCACTACCGTATACCGAAGCAGTGTATGGAGGGGATGTTGCCTATATTTTTGGAAACGAGATCGAGGGTGTGCCCAATGATATCTGTGAGGAAGCAGATAGCGTGGTACATATCCCGATGCATGGGATGAAGGAGTCACTCAATGTGAGTGTTTCGGCAGGGATTATCCTTTTTGAAGCACGAAAGAAAGAGTGATTGCTTAGTATTCAATCACCGAGATAACTGCATCGTTTTCGTCCATGAGACGGATGATTTCGCGCTTCTCTCTCCACAAATCGGTTCGTTCCTCCAGGTAAATTCGCCAGTAGCCATCCCGAGCAAAGAATGGGTCGTAGCGGTGGAGTGCGACACAGTCATTGTGATTAAATGTATTTTCAATAAACGTACTGCATACGCTCCCTACTTTTGATCGTGTATACGTCTCATCGTCAGGGGTTGTGCAGGTACCGAGTCGTTCGACAAAGTCATAGCAACGATCGTTATCGAGATCAATCTTTCCATATCGCTTTAGTTCATCCATTGGGTACGGACACGAACGAGTAAGGGATGGGTAAAATGTTTTCTGATCGTTGAGATACCCGGTACACATATTCTCCCGAAACGAAGTATCTATGGGTGAATCACCAGTGATGAGGTACGCGCTTTCACCAGGAAGAAGTACGATTGGTTCGGACTGTGGCGATCGCCACGCTTCAATAATACGGTCTCCCTCGGGAAGGGAAGCCTTTTCACCCGTTACGTAACTTTCAAGATACCAATTGGAGATGTCGACACCTGTTGTGTCCCCTGATTCTGCACGAAGCATGAGGTACTCTTTATCCGGGTCACTCGTATAGACGCTTCCCTGACTCAAGCTAACCTTGTTTTTATAGGGTGAAACAGGTTCACGAAGTCGCGCTTCGCGTAACTTCGCTTCCAGCTGATCAAGTTCCCGATAGATTGCTGCAACTTTCTCTTCAACTTCACGCGGTGAGAGCGCTGGTTGGGTCTGGGTTCCGCTTTGCGAAGCTCCTGTTGATTGAGGGCTCGTATACGAAGGTTCGGTCGATGGTGCGTTTGTCCCCTGTGTATACCCTGGCGTGCTTGAACTTGTTGTATCAAAAATACCTTTTCCGTCCTGACTCACAACAGCTGCCATGATAATGATGACAACGAAGAGTCCAAGAAATGGGCCGAGATCTTTCATGGTGTATTTGTTTCTCCAAAGAGAGATGCCATTTCTTGCTGAACAACTTTTGCGTCAGACCAAGGCGTCTTTGTGTTATGTGGACCCATGATATATGGGTCAGTACCTTTCCCGGTGATAAGAATCACGCTTCCCTGAGGCGCTTCCTCAAGCGCGGTACGAATTGCTCTTCGTCTATCCATGATGATGCGTACTTTGCTCTCATCTTCAACACCGCGAGCAATATCTTCAACTATCGCGAGAGGGTCCTCATCATACGGATCTTCATTTGTGAGGATAATCTTTTCACAATACTCCCCAGCAAGTCGTCCCATCTCCGGTCGTTTCCATTTGTCTCGGCCGCCGCCAGTGTTTCCAAGCACTGCGATTTTTTTCTCTTTCTCAAACGCGGTATAGAGTTTCTCGAGCGAGTCGGGTGTATGTGCATAATCAACAACGACGGTAATTTTTTTTGAGGCGCCTTTTGGTGAACGAAAGAGCTCGACACGACCCTTTATAGGGGCAAGGTTGGCAAGTGCCGTATGGATAGTACGAAGTGGTATTCCAAATGCGCGGGCAGTCGTTATACCAGCAAGACAGTTATAGACATTAAAGAGACCGATGAGAGGGACGCGGAGTGTGCTGCCTTCGATGACAAGGCTAATGTCATCTTTATTCAAATTGTAGAGCTCGAGATCAGAAAGTCCGTAGGGGAGAGGGTGTTCAACGTTTGCTTCAAGAAAGAGGTGGCCATGATCATCATCTTTATTTGCCACCATAAAACGAGGACGTTTCTGTGAACGTTCGAGACTTCGTGCGAGCTCAAGTTTCGCTGCGATGTATTTCTCGTATGATCCGTGGGATTCAATATGCTCAGGTGAAAGATTGGTGAAGACGAGTGCATCAAGATGAATAAAACGGTGACGTGACTGCTTTACCCCTTCCGAAGTCATTTCAATGATAGCAACTTCACACCCTGCATTTACCGCATCGCGGAGAAAGCGTTGCGTGAAGAACCGTCCCGGCATGGTCATCTTATAGAGGTTTCGCTCACTCTTTTCACCGATCTTGAATCGGATAGTCCCGGCAACCGCAGTGCGTTTCCCATCCGCCTCAAAAATTGCGTTGATGATTTCAACGACAGATGATTTACCTTTTGTTCCTGTTACGCCGATAACCGTAATTTCTTTTGAGGGAAATTGGCACACAACTGCGCCGAGGAGTGACATCAGATAGTGATACGGTGGCTGTACAAAGCGAAAAAGGGAACGGGGGATAAGGCGTTTGAGATGGTAAAGAAGCGTTTCCATACAGTGTTGTTTCAGTATAGCGGGTTTCGCTATCGGGTCAAAAATAAACCGTTAGGCACTCACGATTTTGAGTGCCTCCGTGATGCGTTTCTTTGTATCAGTAATCGTGGGAGGTATTTTGAGTATGGCGTCACGGACATCCTTGTGTGCATACCCAAGGGCGAGAAGCGCATCCATGACATCAGTATCTTCGTTTGAAAGCGAGTCAGTGAACGCTTCAGCACCGAAACTTTCCTTGAGCTCCGCAACAATTTTTTCCGCAGTTTTCTTTCCAATCCCCGACATTTTTGTGAGATAGACAGGGTCGTGAGTAAGAATGGCCTGCTTCAGGGTTTGAACATCCGCCTGCATGAGTATCTGCATCGCGGTCTTTGGGCCAATTTTGGGAATGGTGATGAGCTCCTCAAACATACGAAGTTCTTCAATACGTGAAAACCCATAGAGATCAAGGGCGTTTTCACGTACCGCAAGGTGTGTATGGAGTGTCACGGTGCTTCCCTGAGAGAAATCGAATACGGAGCGAACCGCGATTATGTATCCAACACCATGTACATCGAGTACGATACGTCCACCACGACCCTCACATACAACACCGGTAAGCATGCCTATCATATATATGTATGCTAGCACATGCACCGGAGAACGGAGAGAAGGCCATGAGAATCAACAGATGCTCCGTGCATGTGCGTCCCCCACCACATACAATAGTAGTACTGGTCTATAGCTATATTTTATTTTCTTATGATACGTAATTTAACGGTGTACATTTTGGGAGTCTTTGTGTTTCTCCTCCTTCCAGCAGGGTCAACCCATGCCATCACTTCTTGTGGCAATGGGATTGATGATGACGGGGATACGCTCATAGACTACCCATCTGACCCTGGGTGTGCTGCAACGTCTGATGCAGATGAAACAGATGGAGTTCTACCGGGTACTGTCACTAATCCAGCTGCTACTACTGGAGTATGTAGTACTGCAAAGATCAATCTCAGCTGGGATGCTACCACTGACGTAGGGGAGTATGTCGTAACTGACTATACCCATGCAACTGAATATGGGACAGTCCCGGCAACAACACGGACGTACACGCATACGGGGCTTGTCCCAGGTGATATCTACGGGTATGCGATTAAGGCAGTGAATGCATACGGTGTAACCTATTCTGACGAAGCATGGGCACAGGCACCAACTGTATGCACTGGACCAGATGTTAAAAGTTACTGGGTGGAACATTACGCAGGGCTGCTACGTTCTGGTGATACGCAGTCATTTCGAGCAAAGTTTCACAATGACGGTGAGACATCTATTAGTTCTTCATTCACCAACGAGTTTACCTACCAGTGGGATACGAGTACGGGGGCATGGCAAACAATGAGTGGGGGAACACATTCGCACAGCTCGCTTGGTGCAAATGCATATGACTATGACACAGTGACTTTTACCCCCGATCGGGCCGGAACACTCTATATTCAGCACTGTACTGATTCCGGATTAGATATCGATGAAGGCACAAATGAAACACCAAATTGTTCCGTTGAGAGTTTTGTCATTACAGAAGCAGCATGTGTTGGTACCGGCTGGCAATGGGCGGGCACCGAAGGAGACACTATTGTGCTCGATGGCACACAACTCGTCCAGTATCGAGCAGGAGATTCGTGGGTAGAAAATACGTTTTCAGGAACAATAGAGTGCACCACTGCATTCTTTGGTTCAGACCCTTTCCCTGGCGAGACAAAATACTGTTATACGAGTGGAACTCCTGTGGTGAATTACTGCGAACATTCAAGTACTGTCCACGGTGATACAAACGGGCAATGTGTGTTTGGGTATGCAGGTTCATGTGAATCTAGTTGTAACGACGGTACCTGGGTATCAATAACAAACTCGTGTACACTTCCTATTGTTAACGATTTTCGTATTTGTACCGAAGATTATGCAACATGCGCAAACGATGGTGATACGTTTATTGTTGCAACAGGTACGCCGCTCAAGGCTATCTGGGCAACCAATGATGGCGATGCATGTAGTGCGGTAAGCGGATGGGATTTTGATACCACGGACGCTCCAACCGGAGAGGACGGTATCACCTCGAGTGACACCGCAAGCACCTCAGTTACGTACCAGGTTGCTTGTAACTACAACGGTGGAATTCCTGACGATGCATCGATTAACGTAGTCACGCTTCAAGAACTCCCTGAGCTAAGCTCTGATGCAACAACGGTTCGTGAGGGTGCTACCATCGAATTGAGTTGGGACACAAACAATGGTGATGAGATGAACTGTGGTATCTCTGGGGGAGGAGTTGATAGTGCAGCGCTACTCGGTAATGGTAGTGGCGATGGAGAAACCGGTAGTGCAAGTGTCACGATTAGTGCGCGCACCACATTCATGATTACCTGTGGAAGTCTCACAAACCTAAAGACAATTGAAATCGTTCCATCAGGTTGGGAAGGGTAGTGAAGTGAGTATTTCGTGTATAGAAAAAGGGACCTCTGATGAGGTCCCTTTTGCTGCGAAGGGGAGTCCCTACGCAGCGGCCGTTGCGGCAGGCCCGAAGGAGGCCGTCTTGCGCCGCTTCGCGAGAAGGGCGATGGCGCCGAGGCCGGCGAGCATCAGGGCGTAGGTCGACGGTTCGGGAACCGGGGCGACCGCAGCAGTCACGTTCACGCTGTAGTCAAACGACTGGCCGACCACGGACGGGTCCCAGGCGAACTGGATGGCCACGTCACGCACGGCCGGCGTGTTCGTGTAGCTCCAGCTCGTACCGCTTTCCCGGAGATCCTGGAATGCCCCGTCTGCCCCGTAGAGGGAGAAGAACGAGAACGAGTCCGGGGTGCTCACGCTGAGGGTGGAACCCTCGGTGAGAGCGAGCCGGAGGCAGGTGTACCCGGCCGAGGAGAGGACCGAGAAGCTCTCGAGCCCGTCCCCGTCGTGGGAACTGCAGCTCTGCTGGGCGAACGCCGTGTGGCTGAGCATGCCGAAGCATGCCATGATCGCGAAAAAGAACCCTTTGAGCGCCTTCATGGCACCTCCTTTGTGAGAACATTCCTCGGCACCATGCCTTGGATAGTTCACACTCTACCTTACTTTTTCAAAAAAGCAATATCGCACAAGGCCATCAACGGTAGAGGTATATATGCGTGGGAGTGTGGCAACAAATACCCCCATTGATGAAAAAGTCTCTATATGCGCGGTGGTATACTCGTAACAGAAACTACTGTTTTATTTTGTGCAGTAGCTATTTATCCATAGCACACCACCCACCACGCATATGAACGTATTTACCATCGTAGTACTTGCACTGTTCTGTATTTTCGCTACCCCAACGTATGCCCAAGAAGGTACTCCTCCCACTACTGAAGCGGAATCAATTGCTCCTGAGGGAATGGAGATGGTGGCAGTGGCAGATGTGAATGTGGGTGATGTGGTGGTGAGTGAGAAAGACGGACAATTTGAGGGTACATTTACTGTAGAAGGGAAAATGGGTATGCAGGACAATATTTTCTCGGGGATAGTCGTCCGGGACAAATCAGGTGCCGTTGTGGATGTGCATTCTTTTGGAAGGATGAGCCCGCTTCTTGAGGGAGAGCTTCGGCAAGTGTCGTTTTCGTACAAGCTTCCCGAACGGCTCGGTGGGGAACTTACCCTTGCGGTAGTTGCAGAAACAGCCTCAGGGCTTCCGCTCGGGTATGCATTGGTCAAAGAAGTGACTCTCCCCCTGAAAGAGCCAGCGTTTGCCTGCGTGCAATCAGAAAATCAGAAAGACATGATTTGTACGCATAAAGAGGGTGGGGTACTCGCTGTTGCAAGTTTTGATGGGTCACTCTTTTCATCGCCCGAGATTGTAAACGAGTATGGACTCGAAAAGGGAGTCCCTACCACAATCTCGCTCCCAACAACTCCTGGTCGGTTCACCCTTAGGGTGACTGATACCGATACGGGGGAGCTCTATGTGGGAGGCTATTCAGTAAAGGGTGCCTACGGAACAGTCCATAACCTCATACTCGAACCAATTGATGAACAGAGTTCGGTGGTGAAAGGAATGCTTGCTGTCGAGGTGTCAGCAAAGAATGGTTTTGATGCAGTTGTGGAACTTGTAAGCGGTGAAGGAACAATGTGCGGAAAGAAAGAGCTCGTTCTTGATGGGCTTGTTACTCAATTTGAGATCGAGACAACCTGTGGGAGTGGAACAGCAAAGGTGACGTTACGCGATAGCGAAGGTGCCACACTCGACACATATGAGACAGCATTCATGGTTGGCATGAACGACGCGCCACAAGGGGATAGTGCTACGAGTATGGTTAGCGGCAAAACCATGCACGTACTCGGAGTAGTAGGAGCACTCTTCATTGTGATGCTCACCGTCCTTGGTATTCGAAAGCTCATAGAGCGAGGGGTGCTTACCTTCCTCTTCTTCATCGCCTGCCTTTTTGGCAGCTACATGGCTCCGCAGTCAGCGCACGCACTCACACTTATGGGGCAGACGTGGGGACCGTATGGATGTGGTGCATGTGAAATAGCATTTATGGTGACTGGTACGCTTTCGAATAACCAAAGTTCGTATATCCCAGGTGAGACAATGCAGGTCACCACACAGCTTTTCATTGAGACCGATATTGGTGCAAATGGAACTGATAGAGTAAACGCGACGGTCGCATACAATAGCACAGGACCTGGTAGTCCTGCATGGGATACACCATGGTCAGGCTCAGGGACAACCCTTGTTTCGACGGGTGGGTATCGAACGATTGGTTTTGCAGGATATTCAACCTCAAATACACAATCTTTCACTGTTCCAGTAAGCATGACAGCTGGGTCACATTATTTTGCAAACAGACTTTCAGTGAACTCACAAAATGGTTCAGGACTTGCTATCGATTTAGATACCGATACAGGTAACCACACCTTTACAGTTGTCGCCGGAACTCCTCCAGCAACACCAGGTAACTTTGACGTCACTCCGGTAAATACAAACTGTGCAACGCCAGGTCAGGGAAGAATGGATCTGAGTTGGAACTCGGTCTCTGGCGCAACGGGGTATACGGTGCGTATCAACAATACAACTACAGGTGTAGTGTCGACTGTTTCGACAGGGGTCACAACCTATATCCATTCTGGTCTTAGTGCGGTACATCGTATCGAGTACAGTGTACGTGCTGATAACGGCAGTGTGAGCTCTCCGTGGACGACGCCGAAGCCGATGGTTGTCTGTGCACCACCAACACCCCAAAATTTCAATGCGTCTCCAAATGCGTGTGGTGCCGGAGGGGGAGTGGGGCTTACCTGGACCCCAGTAAATGATTCGCATTGGGCGGGGTATCAAATCTTTAGAAATGATCCTGGATTCGGATGGGTTGCTATTGCTACAGTTCCGAGTGCTGGAGCGACAAGTTACTTAGATCTGACTGCTCCGGCTGGTGTGAGTTCTTCATACCGCATAGAAGCGCAAGCAATTGCTGATTCTGAACCATCAAGTGCATCTTCTGCGACTGCACCAACCTGTGTTCCGCCAGGACAGCCTGACCTTGTGGCTTCAACACCATCAGCAAGCGCAGCATCTGTTGCGCAGGGAGGCACCATTACCTTCAATACAAATACGATATCAAACAGTGGTACAGTCGCTGCAGGGGCGCATAACGTTGGTGGCTTCAACGTTGACGCTGATGGTAATGGAACTACAGACTATACTGCTGCTATCCCGCGACAAACAAACTCGATACCTGCAGGAGGATCGTACACACAATCAGTAAATTGGACAGTACCGCTTGGGGCAACACCTGGTACAAACTACCGTGTACGCTACATTGTCGACAGTGGGTCAGAAGTTATAGAGTCAAATGAAGCGAATAACATTGCTCCTTCATGGAGTGCCCCGTTTACGGTACAAGTTGCATCTGCATGTCATGTACGAACGAGTGTTGGTGGAACTGAAAATTCATGGTATCCACCAATCGACAGTGACTTCGATGACTATTGGATGCGATTTGCAGATCCGAACCTCAACTTTGTAGGTGCTGGTTTTGCTGCACTATTCCGCGAACGAGCGTGCGCAACGACGCCGCTTAACTGCACAACGTACGGATACTTCACTGCGGGAGCAGCAACAACAAGACCCGCGGTGCCTGCCGCATGTGCTACATATGCACCGCGCTGTTCAAACGGTATCGATGATGATGGAGATGGTCTCTCTGATACCAATGATCCTGGATGTCACCCAGACAACAATGCGGGGAATCCAGCATCGTATACACCAACTGATACCGACGAATCAAACCCAGCACCGAACGCGGCACCGAACATGCCGACAGTAACCGGCCCAACAACGCCATATGGACTCTATCCATTTGAGCAGCTTACGTTCACCATGAGTGCAGCTGATCCTGAGGGAGATAGCCTTAAATTCATCATCGATTATGATAACGATGGAACGACTAACGACATCACGCCAAGTGTTGGACATGTGCCCTCTGGAGGTTCACAAATTAGCAACTACTCATGGACAACACCAGGTACAAAATCTGTTGCGATACGTGCGGTAGATGATAAAGGTGCGACCTCAAGTCCACGCGTCGTAAGTGTTGACCTTGTTGAAGCTGTCCCAGTAGTAACACTTCCAACACATACTGCCGTTACCGAAAGTGGGGCAACACTCGGTGCAACTGTTGCATCTAAGGGAGGGACTCCGACATTGAGCGCGCGTGGTACCTGTTGGGGTACAACTAATCCACCACCAACGCTCCCGTCTCCAAATTGTCTCCCAGAACCATTCGTTAACATCGGTCCATTTGCGCACCCACGTACGGGTATGCCGGGGAATACAACCATCTACTATTGGGGATATGCAACAAACATTATTGGCACAGCGTATTCACCTGTAGGGACATTCACAACACTCACCGGTGGGGCACCAAGTGTTTCGTTTACTTCGTCTCCAAACCCAATTAACTCTGGCGATTCAACAACGCTCACTTGGACAGTGACAGGTACTGCAGATTCGTGCTGGGCGAGTGGCGGATGGTCTGGATGGCAATCATTCACTGGGACAAATAGTGTGACATTGAGTCCAATAACTAACACTACGTATACCATCGAATGTTGGAACTCCGGTCTCTCGAGCGGTCCGCAGAGTGTTACTGTGGCGATTAATCCTGGATCAGGGTGTCCACCGGCAACCTTAAGCGGATGCACCTTACCATCAGCAGGAGTGAGTGAACAGCGAGGAGCGTGTGCATCAGGATATGCGGGTTCATGCACATATACGTGCGCACCTGGAAATTCATGGCAAGAAGATGATAACTCATGTACAGGACCAATCATTACACGATTCGAAATTTGTGATCCGGATGGCGTAACAAACTGTGATACGGGTAGACAGGTTGGAACGAGTACACCACTTCGTATCATCTGGAACTCAGTAAACGCGGATGATTGTCAGCCAGTTCAGGGAAGCTTCTCAACCGGGGGTAGAACGAATGGAGGAGATGATATTACTTCGAGTAGTATTCCAGGTGGAACTGACCAGTATCGATTGGTATGTACCCGAAACGGCCAAATGGCGACCGCGTATACGTCACTCCAGACATCAGTCACCTCAAATTTCTTCAATCCAGAAATTCAGGTAACGCTGCCGAGTGCAACAACTCCTATCGGGACAGTGAATGCAGGAACGGTCGTTTGGGTTCGATGGGATAGTAACAACGGTGATGAAACTGCCTGTACCCTGAGTGGTGGTGGTCTCACGAACTCAGTGCTCGATACAGACGGGGGAGATCCTGAAGAAGGATATGAACCGGTGACGGTACAAGGCCGATCAACCTTCACGATAGAGTGCAATGGTCAAAGAGATGCATACACAATCGATGTGATTCCACAGAACTGGGAATCGTAGGAAAAGAGAGTAGAGAATCACAAACCCCGCGCCTTGGCGCGGGGTTTGTGATTTGTGTTACGCACAGCATAGTGCGTGGGGGAGTGTACAGACTGTTACAATGCTTGTGAAACTACACTCGATTGCATCGAGCGTTTCGTCATACACATTTATAATGCTGCAGTAACTTTTAGCTATGCACTACGTTCTTTCAATTAGTATCGCACTCATGCTGTTGGTAGCGCTCCCGACACAGGCGCAGACAGGAGGAGATGCTCCGAATAATGCACTTCTCGCGAATGTTGATTTTACCGAGACGACCCTCAATCGGGAAGGTCGTGAGATTTTACTCTCCTTCGCACTCAACAATGCGGGAGGTGTCCAAACCGGTGTTCGGTACGGTGTCATGCTTGTTCCGGGAGAGAAGAATCAGCGCACAACTGAAGATACGTTCGTGTATGACGAAGTACTCACACTCCTCGATGGTGATACTGTCACCAGAAATGTGGTCTACACCGCGCCGTCTGCTCTTGAGGGTGACTATACTGTCTATCTCATAAGTAAAAGTGAATCAGGCTTCACCTTTGCAATGAAGGAAGTAGGGAAGACCACCTTACAAAAGTCAGGCGCCGCACTCCTCCTTGATGGCGGTAGCTGTTACCTTACCGTGGAGTCGTCAGGAGCACGTATTGATGGGAATAAAATTGCATCGCTCGCGGAGGGTGATGCACTCGTAAGTCATTGTGAAGTAACGAATACTGAGCCTGGTCCTGTCACGATTACGCCATGGTATGAGACACGGAGTGGATCGCTCTTCGGTACGTCGGTCATTGCTGAGGGTGGATCAGGAGAATCAGTTACCTTTGAAGCAAATGAGACCAAAACACTTGTGACACCACTCCCGAAAATGAACAAGGAGGGAGAGTATGCGGTCACTGTTGCATATGACGCACAAGGTAATGATGTTACCTATATGTACACTGTCGGTACTCCTGCACGAGTAGAAAATATTATCCTCGATCAGTATGTGTATCGACCGGGGGATCAGGCGATGATCGGTGTTGTTGCTCGAGGTCCTGAGGGTATGTATACACTCACGCTTGAGGTGACAAATTCAGAGGGGGTGGCGTGTGGGTCTCCAGTGTTTCAAGCGATTGAGCTCGACGGTACGTCACGAACAAATGTTCTCGTCCCAATCACAAGTTCATGTACAGCGCCGTCAGTCTCGGTCCAACTCACTGACAACACAAATACGCCGCAAATGGGTATGGTTGCAAATGTTGTACCTCCAGCACGACCAGCAATTATTCCTGAAATGATGCAGACGAACGAGGAGCTACCATTTGATTTTGGTCCGTCATTCTTTATCTCGGTCATCGCGCTCGCGGCTGGACTCGGTGTGTACTACCACTCACTTTACAAGAAAGGAAAAATCAATATGCCAAAAGCGCCACTCATGCTTCTCGCCATGTTTGCGGTTTGGAGTATGTTTGGAGGAACTCCTGCAGAAGCTGCAACATTCACCCAAAACGGGGGAGCATGTACCGTTTCTATTTCTCTTGATCCGGCATCGGCGCAGATACGAACAGGACAGTCGATACTTGTATATGGTTATACGTCATGTCCAGGACTCACTATCACCGGAACACTCGCTAATGCAGGAACAGGTGTTTCAGTCACGGCAAACAGCGCAGGTGGAATATCGGGTTCATTCCCGGCACCAGCGGCAGATGACACTATTCAGTGGGTAAGTGGCGACCCTGGATCTGATCCATTTGGATTGGGCAATCCAACGTACCCATGGGATCTCATTGTGGTAAATCGATGTTTGCCACAGGTCATTAACAACTGCAGTACACCAGAAGGTGATCTTTTCGGTGCACCTGTTGGATCGTCAGGAGGTACATGTGGAGGCGGAGGAACGGGTAGTTGTAGCTACACTTGCCAGAGCGATCTTACCTGGAGAGTGAATTCAAATACCTGTACAACGCCACCACCGCCACCACCCGGCTCAACACCAGAGTTTTCTACGGCACCGTCATGTTTGATTGCTGCTAATGGAGCGAGCTGTACTGCTACGGTTGGTGTCTTTGTCCCGTCTACCTATATGTGGGGGGCTGATCTCAAAACATGTAGCGGAACCTACATACAAACTATTCCTCCGGGGAATCACACTGTTTCAGTAGTTGTTCCGTATGACACGGCGTGTCTCAATCTCCATCCATGGTCGTTCTTACCCACTCCTGCCGTCGATACAGTAACTGCACATGCTGCATGTACGCCAGGTTCGAGTTGGAATGGAAGTATCTGTGCACCACTCCCAACACCAGGAGTACCAACAGGCGTTACTGCACAGACGTGGGGCAGTTGTGGAGCAAAAACTATCAAGCTTATGTGGGAAAACGTTTCTGGTGCGACACGGTACGATGTTGAGCGTGACGGGATACTCATTTCATCTGTCGCGAATCCATTTATCGATACCGTTACAGTTGATGGGGTAACACATGTGTACCGTGTACGTGCATGGAACGGAAGCGGCCCATCAGCATGGAGTGATCCAGTATCCGGTACTGCACCGAGTGCGTGTGCGGTGGCAAGCGGTAGCTTCACTATTGGCACCTGCGCAATTCAGGCTGGACAGAGTACCTGCAATGCTTCAATTGCCTGGACAACCACCGGTGCTATTTCACCAAACGTGCTTCAGGGTGGAACATCGTTCAGTACGGCACCGAGTAGCCCGAGCACTCCTCGACCGGTAGGGTATGGAAATACCGTATTTACTCTTCGAGACGCGAGTACGCTCCTCGATGAGGATACGGTGTCGATCGGATGTGTGAGTGGTACCGTATGGAACGGCACGCTCTGTGAAGTACCAACACCGCCCCCATCAACGCGACCATGCGGAGCCACTGAGATACTGGGGTGCCCACTCAATACCACACCGCATGGCGGAGTGAGTGGCGGTGCCTGCAATGCAGGAACGCATACGGGTACCTGTAGCTATACCTGTAATGATGGTAGCTGGAGCACACCAAGCACAAACAGCTGTACGCCAATCGTTGTGCCGCCACCTGTTGTTACCGGAACACCTGTTCTTACCGCATCGAGTCGTCTTGTTCGCATGGGAACATCGGTCACCATACAATGGGACACAAATAATGGTAACGAAAATCTCTGTTCGCTCACCGGTGGTGCGCTTGGAACATCACAAAACCCAATACCATTCAATGCGAGCGATCCAAGTGGTGAAGAGGGGGGTGTCACACAGGTGATTAGTGGGCGTACGACATTTACACTTTCGTGCCCTGCATCAGGATCTGCATCAGTCACCATTGACGTCATTCCAGAAGATTCAGAGACCTAAAATCGAATACGCATTCGTCAGAAAAAGCACCGAGCGCCAGAGCGCTCGGTGCTTTGACTTAATACGAAATATACTGTATAGTATATAGTAATTCACGTTCTCTCAGTACCTTCGGTTTTTAGCCATTTTACAAGCCTTAGGGCTATTCATGACACACACGTCTACAAAGTGGGTGCTTAGTATGAGCACTGTCGGTATATTCGCTATCCTCGCAGTTTTTGCGTTGGCGCATGATACTGCAATCGAGAAAGAGGCAACCGCGATACGCGGAGCGAGTATCTGGGTGGAGCGCGCAAATTCGTATACCACAAACGAGTATGGTTTCCATATGAGTGAATCGCAGGTGGGCAAGTTTGTTGGTGATTTTGTTTGTAACAAGAGCGCTCCAAAAAATCCAAACGAAACTCCTGATGGTCAATACACGTACTGTCAGAATAGTGGTCAGCCTATCAAGGTAGCTCTTGCCTGGAAGGAGCTTGCACTGAAAAAGGAGATCGTATTGGCGCGTATCGCAAATACTATTTCAGAATATACAAAAAAAGAGGGTGAGTATCTCTGTCGAGAAGATCGTTCCGTGGCACACGAAGGTGTCATAAGCGACTGTATCGTGACTATGGATGATGGGAGTATGTATTATGCATCAGCGTATTTCTTTTACCCCGACAATACGTCAGGCCTGAGTCAGGTGGCATATGCATACTCGATCACGAGTGATAGTGAGTCAGCAGTTCGCCTTGCAGTACGTGAAATAGCGAAAGGAGTTCGGATCGAAGAAGAAATTTCATTCAAAATCCCAACTTTCATTCGAGTAGCCTACGCACAAGATGGTGGTGACACTGGCGGTGGAGACGGTGGTGGTGACACTGGCGGTGGTTGTGGTTGTGACGGGTCTGGTGACACTGGCGGCGGAACTGGTGGTGGAGAAGGGGGTTCTCCAGGTGATTCAGGACCAGGAGGTGGTGGAGACAGTGGCGGTGGTGGAGGCGATCCGCTTCCGGGAGATCCGCTTGATCCAGGAACAGGTGGTGGTAATCCATCTAATCCAGGTGGCGGTAGTGAGAATCGTGCTCCAGTCGCCTACGCGGGGCCAGACATATATCTAAGTCCTGGGGTGACAAGTGTACGCATCACCGAGGCGTACGCATACGATCCTGATGGACCTATGCCGATAGTGCGATGGTTGCGTGTATCAGGACCTGCTTCACTTATGGCAAATGGTGGAAGCGTTAGTCCAACAATAAGTAGATTGGTTATACCGGGAATATACGTGTTTACCCTTGTTGCATCTGATGAGATCGGTGAGATGGATTCGGATTCGATGAGAATTATTGTAGGAATGCCTGAGCCAGATCCTGAGGATGAGGGTGGCGGAAGTGGAGGGGTTGGTGGTGGAGATGACGCTGGTAGTGATACTCCTGGTGACAATCCTCCTCCCCCTGGTGGCGATGACACAGGGGACCATTCCGGAGGTGGTCCTGGCGGAGGTAGCGGTGGAGGTGGAGGTGGCGGAGGTGGTCCTGGTAGTGATGACGATGATGAGGATGTGGCAGGTGGTGATCCTTCCGACATATCTGCTCCTGATCTTCGTGTCGACAAGGCTCCCGTTCACCGTGATTCTGGAGTCGTTCTCTCCTGGGATACCAACAATGGTGACGAAGGCCGGTGCACACTTACCGGTGGTTCGCTCGGAACAATGACACTCCCACGTGAGGGTCATGTTGAAATAGGTTCTCGAAATACAATAGTGAGAGGGAAAACAACCTATACACTTGATTGCGAGGGACGACGAGATAGTGTCACGGTAGACATCATTCCTGAAATACGGGAATCATAATGAGCAAAAAACAGAGAAAAGCGCACTGGCAAAGCCATTGCGCTTTTCTCGTATCTCGGGTATAGTGTGCCGCATTCAATACATATGGCAATTACCAAAGGAGCAAAAAAAGCACATCGTTCATCGCTTCGAAAGCGCGTATTTAATATGCGCCGAAAGAGTGAGCTTACGGATGTAGTAAAGAAGGTAAAGAAGCACATTGCTTCTGGTGACATCAAAGAGGCAACTGCGCTTATGCCAACTGCATACAAGGCAATCGATAAGGCAGCAAAGCGTGGCGTTATCAAACCAAATACCGCTGCACGAAAGAAGTCACGCCTCATGGGGGCAGTGAAGCGAGTAGGGGAGAAGAAGTAAGTAACAAAAAAACCGCCGGCACACGCCGGCGGTTTTTTTGTGAGGAATCTTTCCTTACAGGAATCGAACATTACATGTTCAGTACACCTTGCGGATACTTTTTTCGCTTCACTCAAAAAGATATCGCGCAAGGTCTTCGATTCCTTGGGCTCATTGAATCGTGGCGTCAGATTTCTAAATTCGCTTCGCTCATTAAGAATCTCCTGCCCGACCTCAACTGTTTTTGCATTAGGAATAGCAAAAACATGTCTCCGCTTAGCACATCGGCACAAAAGCAAAGTAGTTTGCTTTTTAACATAAAATCCCGACTCTTCAGGGAGTCGGGATTTTATGTTACCGATGTGCTCTCACCAGGAATCGAACCTGGATCTTGGGTACCGCAAACCCAAATTCTATCCATTAAACTATGAGAGCAATTTGTGCTGAGTCGTACGAAACAGCGCGCGTGGATAATACCACAAATCTTT
>JACCDG010080320.1_pt1 | contig 24671 bp, 29 predicted proteins | sample 7442471 | NCBI WGS metagenome assembly JACCDG01 (sample SAMN15323444, study PRJNA562643) | freshwater metagenome | isolation source: river surface water | place: USA:Blue River Watershed | collected 2017-08-17 | reverse complement strand
CAGACCGGTGAAATCAACGCGCTGGACTTGCTGTATTCAATCCGTCACGACTGAGTGCGGCGATGCTGCCGACTTACAATCCCAGCGTCGCCGCCGTAGTTCAATGGATAGAACGAGCGCCTCCTAAGCGCTAGATACAGGTTCGATTCCTGTCGGAGGCACCACATGCGGCACAGCCCAGTCCGGAGAGCGACAGCGCTGCACCCGGCACTTCCTAAGATGGCGGCCATGTCCTACGCCACCTCCCACCTCCTCGTTTTCGCACAACAACTGTTGCAGTCTGCTGGATTGCCTGAAGACAAAGCCCAAGCCGTGGCCGATGTGCTGCTCGAAGGCGATTTGCTTGGCCACACCACCCACGGCCTGGCCCTGCTGGCCCCCTACCTGGCCGAACTGGCCGCTGGCAAGATGCGCAAGCAAGGCGAGCCACAGGTGGTCTGCGATCACCCCGCCGCCGTCACCTGGGACGGTCAACGCCTGCCCGGCCCCTGGCTGGTGTTGCAAGCCATCGAACTGGCTTGCGCACGCGCCACCACGCAGGGCACCTGCACCGTGGTCATTCGACGCAGCCACCACATTGCCTGTCTGGCGGCCTACCACCAGCGCGTGACCGATCGGGGTCAGATGTTGTTGCTGCACTGCTCCGACCCCAACGCCGCCAGCATCGCGCCCTATGGCGGCCTGGACCCGGTCTTCACCCCCAACCCGGTGTCGGCTGGCTTTCCCACTTCCGGACGGCCCGTGGTGATGGACGTGTCGACCTCGGCCACCACCAATGGGCTGACCAGCCGGTTGCACAAAGAGGGGGGCACGCTGCCCGCTGATTGGGTGATGGACGGACAGGGCCGCGCAGGGCGCGACCCGGCGGTGCTGTTCACCGAACCCAAAGGCACCATCTTGCCTCTGGGCGGCCTGGACTCGGGCCACAAAGGCTATGGGCTGAGCTGCATGGTGGAGGCACTCACGGGCGGCCTGGCCGGTCATGGCCGCGCCGATGCGCCTGAGGGCTGGGGCGCCACGGTGTTTGTGCAGGTACTGGACCCCCGCGCTTTCGCGGGTTTGCCAGCGTTCACGAACCAAATGGACGAGGTGGTTCGGCGTTGCCACAGCTCGCGCCCTGCACATGCCGGGCGCGCGGTGCGCTTGCCGGGCGAACGCGGCCTCCAGCTCAAACAAGCGGCCACACAGCAGGGTGTGGCGCTGCACGCCAGCATCCTGCCCATGCTCGAGCCCTGGGCGCAACGCTACGGCGTAGCGATACCGCAGCCTCTGTAACACACGCCCCAGAGGCTGCGGGTGCTGCGCTCAGTGCAGCGACAACGCCGGGTTGATGTAGGACTCCAGCTGCTGAATCTGGAACTGCTGGTCTTCGATGATGGTCTTGACCAGATCACCGATCGACAACATGCCAACCAGTGCCCCCTGGTCGAGCACCGGCAGATGGCGGATCCGCTTTTCGGTCATCACGGCCATGCATTCCAGCACCGAGTCCTTGAGGTCGGCGCAATGCACCTTGGACGTCATGATGTCGGCGATCTCGGTCACGGTCGAAGTCAGCCCCTTGAGCGCCACCTTGCGCGCGTAATCGCGCTCGGAGAAGATGCCCACCACCTGGCCTTCGTTGACCACCGGCAAGGCGCCGATGTTGTAGGCGGCCAGCACCTCCAGAGCCACCAGCACCGAATCACCGGGCCGGATGGTGATGATTTCATGGGACTTGCTGTCCAGGATTTGCGCGATGGTCTTCATGGCCGGTCCTCCAAAGCCGTTGAACACGCCCCCATGCTAGGCGGGGTCTGGCGACAATGCAATCTGCAGAATAACCCCAGGCCCCGTCAGGAACGCAGCGGCCCCGGCCTGACCAGCCGCTGCATGGCTTGCGCAAGGCCTGCCGGCCAATGGCGCGGCAGCGTGCCGTGCACCGCATAGCGGTGACCGGACGGCAAGGTGTGGAGCTGCAAACCCAGCATCTCGATTTGTTCGTCGGGCTCCAAATCATCGACATTGGTGCGCGCCTGCGAAGGGTCGACCAGCGTGACCACCCCTTTGCCAATCACCTCGATGGCCTGGCCTCGCTCGACCACCAGCGCCGTGTCTTCATCGATGCCCACGCCCAGCAGGTCGGGGCGCAAGGCCAAAGCCGACAACAGGCGCGCCAGGCGGCGCCGTTCGGAAAAATGCTGGTCCACCACGGCGGCGGGCAGCAGTCCCAGGCCGATGTCGGTGTCGATCGCGTCCTTGCGCGGCCGAAGCAGCGCGGGTCCTTGCGAAATCATGTGGCGCGACATCACGGCTGCGCCCGCGCTGGTGCCGCCGATGCAGCATCCACGCAGGTGGTAGGCCTGGTGCAACGCCCCCAACACGGGCGTCTCCCAGATCGCGGCCATCAGGCGGGCCTGATCGCCCCCACTCATGAACACCCCGTCCGCCTGCAAGATGGCGTCGTGCACAGCGGGCGAGAAAGCGCTGTCGCGGTCAGTGAGCGGCAGCACAGAAAAATCTTGCGCACCCAACTCGCCAAAGGCCTGGGTATAGCTGGCGGCCACCGCTTCGGGCACGCCACTGGCCGCCGTGATCAAGCGGATGCGGGCCTGGGGGCCACCGGCGTATTCCATGAACTTGCGCAGGATCACTCGGTCCTGCAGGCGGTCCTCGGCACCGCCCACGATCATCAGGCGGGCGGTGTGATCGGTTTGCGCTGTCACGGGCAGGGCCGCCGCGCCCAGGGCTGCGGCCATCAGGCGATGGAATTCACGTCGTTGCATGGGCCGCACTATAGCCATCGGCCATGCCCCAGGCGTGAAAAAGCGTTTCAAAACGCCTCTTTTTCGGCCTCCAGGTAGGCCAGGCTGATGTATTTGCCGATGTTGCTGTCAAAACCCTGCATGGTCTTGGCCCGCGCGGCCACCCGAGGGTCTTTCATCACCAGCGCTTTGGCTTCACCTTCACTTTGGCCGTCCTTGACGGCTTGCAGACAAGGCTCCCAGATGCCCTGGAGAAACGTGCCATAAGTGCGCAGGATGTCCCGGCCTGGCATGCCGTGACCGGGCAGCCACAACTGCTCGCCGGCGTTCTTTTGCAGGGCCTCGTAGTACTTGAAGGTGCCGGGGTAGGAGCCATCGTCGATGTTGGCGATGCGGTTGGCCATGGCGATGTCGCCGACATGGGTGAGCTTGTCTTCGACCACCTCGACACAGAGGTCGGCATCGGTGTGGGCGCGGCCGTAGAAGTGCATCTTGAAGCTCACATCCCCGAAGCGGAGCACCTGGCCGTTGTCAACCACGCGGTTGGGGGGCACGACTTCGGTGCCGCTGGTGGACTGGTTGGTCCACTTCTCCATGAGCGAGCGCCAGACGCTGCCCTCGTACCCTTCGATGGTCTTGCGGGTCTGGGCCAATGCGTGGATGGGCAAGTCCTTGCCAAAAGCTTTGACAAAAGCGTGGTTGCCCAGCCAGTGGTCGCCATGGAAGTGCGAGTTGAAAACTGCGATGACCGGCTTGTCGGTGACCCGGCGGATCATGCGGATCGCCATTTCGCCGATCTGCAGGGAGCTGCCCGAATCCAGAATCACCACCCCGGCGCTCGTCACCACGAACGTGACGTTGGACATCATGCCCCGGTTCTCGGGGGTGGGAAACCCATCCGGCGCATAAACGATCCAGACGTGCTTGGAGATTTGTTGCGGCGCGATGTCGTACATCGGCGGTCCCATGATGAAGTCCTGCGCCTGCTGCGCAAAACTGTGCATCTCGGGCCACAGACTGCTGGCCGTCAGTCCCAGAGCAGCAGCGCCGAGCAAGCGACGGCGGGTGGGTAAGAGGGGGCTCATCTTCTGCCGCCTCACACCGCGTAACCGGGGTTGGGCACCACACCCGAGACCTTGGGCGCGTTGAGCTGGCGCGCCCCCACTTTGCCGCCCTGCGCTTTGAGCCACTGCTCCACCAGTTCCCAGACCGGCTTGAGGTTTTGGTGGCGTGCCTCTTCGGCCACGGGCGCCCAACCCGCCACCTTGTATTTCTTGCCCGCTTCGATCAGCTTGCCCCCCAAACGCATGTCGCTGATGCGCTGGCCCATCCGGGCCGTCGGGTTGACGGCATAGGACATGCCACCCACGCGCACCATGTCACCACCCTGCTGGTAGTAGGGGTCGGGGTTGAAGAGGTTGTCGCACACGTCTTCCATGATGGTTTTGATGGTCTCGCCCGTCATCTCGGTCACGGTGGCATACGAATAGGTGGTCGCCGTCATGTCGAGCAACCATTCACGTGTGATGGCCTGCCCCGGCAGCAAGGTGGTGCCCCATCGGAAACCGGGCGAGAAGGCCAGGTCGGCACCTTGCACATCCATGAGGGCATCGACCAGCAACTGGTCGCCCGTGCCATTGAAATTGCCACGGCGGTAGAGCAAACCTTCGCTCACGGCCAGCACTTCTTTGAGCTGTGCCTCGTAGGGCGCGCGGATCTTGGTGATGAGCGCATCCATCTCACGGTCGGCCGACAGCATGTTGGAGAACACCGGCAGCAGCTTGTAGCGGAAATCGCTGACCTTTTTGTCTTTGACCTCAAAGTCCAGCACCCCCAGGAACTTGCCGTTGGAGCCGGCATTGGTCACGATGGTTTTGCCGCCTTTGTTGGACACCAGTGTCGCCACCGGCATGCCGTCGTGGGTGTGGCCCCCCATGATGGCGTCGATGCCACTGACGCGGCTGGCCATCTTCAGGTCCACGTCCATGCCGTTGTGGCTGAGGACGACCACGACCTGCGCCCCTTTGCCACGGGCCTCGTCGACCATCTTTTGCATGTTCTCGTCCTGGATGCCGAACTCCCAGTCGGCCACCATGTAGCGCGGGTTGGCGATCGGCGTGTAAGGAAAAGCCTGGCCGATGATGGCGCAGGGCACGCCGTTGATCTCGCGGATCACATAGGGTTTGAACACCGGGTCGCCAAAGTCGGCCGTCTTGATGTTTTGCGCAACGAAATCCACCTTGCCGGCGAAGTCTTTCTCGACGATTTCCTTCACACGCTCCATGCCCAAAGTGAATTCCCAGTGGCCGGTCATCACGTCCACGCCCAGCAGTTTGCAGGCATCGACCATGTCCTGACCGTCGGTCCACAAACAGGTGCCCGAGCCTTGCCAGGTGTCGCCCCCGTCGAGCAGCAAGGCGCCTGGGCGGCTGGCCTTCATGCGTTTGACCAGGGTGGCCAAATGCGCAAATCCGCCCACCTTGCCGTAGCGCTGGGCAGCCTTTTCGTAGTCCAGATAAGTCAGGGCATGGGCTTGTGCCGTGCCGGGGCGCACTTTGGCGACCTGCAGCAGGTGCTCCCCCACCAGGTGAGGGAGGTTGCCTTTCATGGCGCCAATGCCCAAATTGACGTTGGGTTCGCGGAAATAAATCGGCTTGAGTTGCGCGTGGCAGTCGGTCATGTGCAGGAACGACACATTGCCAAACTTCGGAATGTCATACAGCCCATTGACCGCTTTGCTTTCAGCGGCCTCGGCATAGGTGCCCAGCCCCATGCCGGCCATGGTGCCTGCCCCCATGACTTGGAGGAAATCACGCTTGGAGAGATTCATGAATTTGCATCCACTGATATTTGAGGGATCAAAAAACCCGGCAGCGCCGGGTTCAGGAACCGATCACTTGTTGACCGGCGAGTTCGGGTCGAGCAGCAGGGCCACAATGTGGCGCACCTGCGTTTCGTTCAAGATGCCCATGTGCCCAGCGCGTGGCATGTTGGAACAGGCGTTGTACGCCTTGGAGTTCCAGATCTTGCCCCAGGTGTATTCAACGATGGGCTTGGCGGCAGCGCTGTTGGGATCGGTCACACCGCGGATCTTGCCGTAGTTGTACAAGCTGGGACCGATCGTGCCAAAAGAGATTTCTTCTTTGCTGATTTGGTGGCAGTTGTAGCAGTTGCCACCGTTGACGGTGTTGGCCGCATCGGTCCATGTCAGGCCACGACCGCTTTGGGCAATCTTCTCGCCCTCTTTCCAGTCGCCCAGGAACTTGCCATCGGACGGCCACTGGATGGCCTTGAGGTTGGTTTCCTCGATGCGCTTGGCCGTCGCTTCGTCCAGGGGCTTGCCCGCCACATCGGCCTCGCTGCACAGGCGGTTGGTCTCGTCCGCGTTCAAAACGCGATCGACTTTGGCAATGCCTTGGTCGCGAAACGAAGCCCGCACGATTTTGTCGGTCAATGTGTTGAGTTCAGCCACCGAAGGGCCGCTGGCACAACCGACCACAGCCAATGCAGACACCAGGCCTGCGAGCACAATTTTGGTTTGCTGTTTCATGCAATCTCTCCGATCAACGCTTGATGGCCGGCGCCACCGATTTGGCACCCTTGGCGTTCACACCCAAATAAGTGCCCAGGGCAATGGTGGCATCGCTGCCAAAACCGGGGTAAGGGAAACGCTGCTGGCGGTAGCAGTCGTTCAGGCGCAACTGCATGCCCCACATCTGGCCGTTGGACACGCGGTAGGCTGGCCAGGCTGCAAAGCCCACGCCATCGCCAGGGTTCTTGGACAACATGGGCAGATCCTGCAAGCGGATGCGCTTGCCTTCCTCACCGTGGCAAGAGGCACACGAAAAATCGTGCGGCCCCCCGCGCTGGAAGAACAGCCGCTTGCCGACCTCATAGAAGGTCTTTTCCTGCGGATGGCTGTAGGGCAGATTGAACTTTTCGCCCTTGGACTCGGCGGCGATCCAGGTCGCCAGCGCTGTCACATTGGCCATCTCGCCACGCCCAAACGGGGTCTTGGCGATTTCAGCGGCCGAAAAGCCTTGCAGGCTTTCCATGCAGCTGACCAGGCGCGACTCCAGGTCCTGGACACGCTGGGTGTCTGAAAAGTAGCGCGGCAGCTCGACAAAAGCGCCCTTGACCACCCCCGGGCCCTTGCCCAGGTCGCACTTTTCCAGCGAAGCCGCCTTGGGGCCCCGCTTTTGCTTCCACAGGTCTTCACCTTTGGCCTCGAACAGCTCGGCAGGGTTGCCGTCTTGCAGCATGGCGCGGTATTCGTCGATGCCTTCGCTGGCCGTTTTCTGGGCCAAGGCCGCACTGGCACCCAGCGCCAATGCGAGCGCAAGTGCTTTTTGGGAGTGTTGATTCATGGTCACCTCGTGGTTGTGAATGCAAAGAGGGTGAAGCTGCTTGCGCGGCATTCACCCTCTGTCGGTCTGCTGGGTTCAGGACACCGTGACTTCGTCGGTTCGGCTGTCGCCTTTGTTGTCTTTCCAGCTCACAGCCACTTTGTCACCGGCTTTGGCACCTTTGATGACGAACTGCAGGAATGGATTCTTGGAAACTGCGGGGCCCCATTCGGCGGCCAGCACCGGCTTGCCGTTGAGGCTGGCGGTCACTTCCTGGATGAACCAGGCGGGAACCAGTTTGCCGGAAGCGTCCTTGCGCTGACCGGATTCCATTTCGTGGCTCATGAGCACGCGCACAGTGGCTTTGTCGCCGGAAGCTTGGGCACGGATACGCATCGGATCTGCCATGTTTTTCTCCTGAATGTCTGAAATTGATTGAGGGTCTGGACCACGAAGAGGCGATCAGCCGCCGCAGCCGCCGAGGGTCACTTTCACTTCCTTCTTGGCGAACAGCGCCTTGCCATCGTTCATGATGGCCACGGCGTAGACATCCGAGGATTGGCCCATCTTGGCACGTGTGGAAAAGTTGGCTTCGACCGACTCGTTCACATGGAACAAGGCCACCAATGCGGCGGGGTTTTTCTCGACCAGAATCAGCAGCTGCTTGACACCTGGCAGGCTGGTGGCGGCACCCAGCGGCACCACGGCACCGTTTTCTGCGATGTCGGGACCGGTGATGGTCACGTCCTTGCTTTCGGCAACGGCGCCACCGCCTGCGGCCTTGACGGCATCTTGCACGCTCTTGGCGTCAAAAGCGGCCTTGTTGAAGGCAGCGTGGGCGAACTGGGGAAAGCCTGCCGAAGCCAGCAGGCCAGCGACCACAGCACTTTGTTTGAGTGTCTCGCGACGGGTTTGCATCTGGAATCTCCTTTGTGATGAGTGATGCTAATAAATCAGCGTGGTTTGGGCAATTCAACGCAAGTGTTCACTTGCTGGCGCCTTTGGCGATCCAGGCCGCAATGGCTTTGGCATCAGCCTCCGGCAGGGACTGGGGCGGCATGGGCACCGGACCCCAAACGCCAACGCCTCCAGCCTTGATCTTGCCTGCCAGGTAATCCGCCTTGCCAGCGTGCTTCTTGGCAATCTCGTGGAAGCCCGGCCCGACAATTTTCTTGTCAACGCCGTGGCAGGCCGTACAGCTGTGCTTGTTGAGCAATGCCAGGGCCGCCTTGGCTTCGTTATTGACCTCGGCCTTGGGCGCTGCGGGTGCGACAGCCGGTGCGATGCCCCCTGGCGTTGTCGCTGACTTGCCTTCAGGACGTGTGGTGTCGGCACCCTTTTGCTGGCCCACCAATCGGTTTTGCTCCCACAGATTGCCGTGGGCGTTGCGGGCGAAGTCCGGCAGCAAGGAGGCCAGTTTGGGCTCGGGCGAGCAGTCCTTCATGCAGATGGCGTTGTTCGTGTCCGGTTTGCTGGTACCTTGGAACTCTTTACCCGGCCACATGGCATGTGCGGTGGTCATGCCATTGCGGTTGGGCATGCGCATTTGCACCTCGGCGATGTTTTTGTCAGACAACACAAAATCATCGGGCACCACATTGGCCAAGCTCAGCAGAAAAGCCGTCACACCGTACACCTCTTCGGTGGTCAGCGTTTTCGGGTTGGTCCAGGGCATGGCGCGGTTGATGTAATCCCAGAGCGTGGACACCGTGGCCACTTTCATGATGGTGGTGCGGCCAGGGTAGTCGGTGCGCGACAGGTTGGCCACGCGGCCAGTCTTGATGTCCTCTGCGGTGGTACCACCGATCAGGGGGCTGAACACCTCGTTGGATTCACCAAAGATACCGTGGCAATGGGCGCACTTGGCTTCCCACACATCCTGGCCCTTGGCCACCGACCCGGAGCCTGCAGGCAAACCTTTGAAGTCGGGGCGGACATCGATATCCCACTTGGCCACTTCTTTGGGAGTGGCTGCCCGACCGAGGCCTGGGTATTTGTCGCTTTGCCCAAAGGCCATGCCGGCCATGGCCACCAGCGCCGCGGTCAGGATGACTTTACGAAAGCTGGACATTTTTCACCTCTCCGTTTTCCTGCACCAGCCAGGACTGGATGGCGTTGTTGTGATAAATGGAACGCGTGCCGCGTACAGCACGCAACTGCTGGTACGTGGGCTGCACATAACCGGTCTCGTCCTGCGCACGGCTTTGGATGATGGCCGGCTTGCCGTCCCACACCCAGTCCAGGTTGAAGCGGGTCAAGGCCTTGGACAGCACCGGTGTTTCCAGCCTGGCCTGACGCCAGTTGCGCCCTCCGTCCACGGACACGTCCACCTGCTTGATCTTGCCTTTGCCCGACCAGGCCAGGCCAGTGATGTTGTAGAAACCTTTGTCCAGCAACACCTGACCGCCAGAAGGCGTGGTCACCACGCTCTTGCACTCTTGGATGTTGGTGTATTGGCGGTGCAAGCCACCGGGCTGTAGGTCGATGTAGTGAACCGCTTCATCCTTGGTGGCGTAGGGCATGTCGCCCACCTCGACGCGGCGCAGGTACTTGATCCAGCTCACTCCTTGCACACCGGGTACCACCAAACGCAGTGGGTAGCCGTTTTCGGGACGAAGCATTTCGCCGTTTTGGCCATAGGCCACCAGCACCTCGCCCGAAGTGATCAGGCTCATCGGGATGGTTCGGGTCATGGCCGAGCCGTCGCCACCTTCCGCCAGCACGAACTTGCCATTTTTGAGGTCGGCGCCTGCCAGTTCCAGCAGGGTGATCAGCGGTACGCCGGTGAATTCGCTGCACGAGACCATGCCGTGCGTGTACTGCACGGTAGGCACGGCCACGTTGCCCCAGTCCACTGCGGTGTTGGCGCCACACTCGATGAAGTGAAAACGCGACACCGAGGGCAACCGCATGATCTCGTCCATGGTGAAGACCATGGGCTTTTTGACCATGCCATTGACCATGAATCGGTGTTTGGAAGGATCAATGTCCCACCAACCCTGGTGGTGGCGCTCAAAATGCAGACCGCTGGGTGTGACGATGCCAAACAAAGACTGCAAGGGTGCAAACGACACCGAAGCTTGGGTGGTCTGGGTCAGGCCTGGACTTTGGCGACGCTGGATGTTGGATTCGAACTTGGATGGCCTGCCATAACCCCCATCGGCCGCCACCCCTTGGCCCAGACCCGTCGCATGTTCAGGCAGGTTCAAGATATTGGGGTCACCGCCTTCGGTCGGGACCGGGTTGCCCTGCGCCAAAGCTGCTGGCGCAGCAACGCCCGCTGTGGCGGCCGCAAACGCGTTGCGGATAAAGTCCCGTCGGCCCTTCTTGCCCTCGGCGAAAACGGTGCGGATGCCTTCCTGGTTCAGGAAGTTCTCAGGCGCTTTTTGCACCCTGCCCGAGTTGATGTTGACTTCTTTCACACAAACTCCTGAAATGAGTTGCTTTTAAACGGCATCCATCGCCACCTGGGTACACACCGCACGGCACACCCGCACGGCCGACGCGTCGGCGATCCTGTAGAACATCTGCGAGCCCTGCCGACGCTTGGCCAACAAGCCCGCCCTGTACAGAATGTTCAGGTGCTGCGACATGTTGGGCTGCGCCACACCGATGCATTGCAACAGTTGCCCGACGTTTTTCTCGTCCTGGCACAGCTCGCTGATGATGCGCAGCCGAATCGGCGTCGACAACACGGCAAACAACTCGGCTGCCCGCTCGAACACCTGCTGCGAATCGTCGTCAACGTTTTCCATGCAATTGTGTTCTTATATTCGGATGTGCGAATATATACGATAGACGATCAATCTGAATCCGGGATTACACCGAGTCCACCCCTAAAGCACCATCCCACCGCCTAAGCGCGCTGTCCGGGGCAAGAAACCGTGCCCATGGGTTGACCCACCGGATTTCAGCACCCGGTGGTGGGTTCACTTGAACTTGTAGTGGTCGCGGTTGAGCACCGCCGCGACAGCCGTCACCTCTTCCGGAAACAGGCCCAAGTTCAGTTCGGTGTTGCACTGCTCCACCATGCCGCGCAAAAAAGAAGGGGTGTTGATACGCCCTTGCGGCTTGTAAATCGCGCTGCCGTCTCCGCCGACTTTGCGCACATGGCAAGCCACACATTGGTGCTCGGCCATCAGTTGCTCACCGAGTCGCACATCAGCCCCTTTGAACAGGGCCGGCTGGGCACTGGCGTGGGAGAAAAGCACCATGGCCACACCAGCCACACTGCCCGAAAGCACGTGTTTCATTCAGGCTCCTTGATGAAAAACCGCTGGCCAGGCGCCTGGTCAGCGGCAAAGAAGTCACGATCAGCCGTTCCTTCTCGACAGAGCGCCCCAAAGGCGCTCCAGGGCTCATTTTGCGCCAGCCAAAATCCATGCAGCCAGGGTTTTGGCATCGGCATCGCTCAGTGCAGCCTGGGCAGGCATAGGCACAGGACCCCACTTGCCCGAGCCACCGGCTTTGATGCTCTTGGCCAACTCTTCAGCGCTCTTGCCGGCATACTTTTTGGCAACATCCTGGTAGGCAGGGCCGACCAGCTTTTTGTCCACAGCATGGCAAGCCATACAGGCGTTTTTTTGCGCCAATGCCAAGTTGGCAAAAGCCGGGGTGGACAACACTGCGGTCAACGCGATGGCGATCGACAAAACTTTCATGAATGCTCCTTTGAGAAAAACAAGCCACATATAACCAGACGCTAATTTAAACGATCAGCTCCCCGTGACCTGCAGTCAGCTGCAGAAAAATCACAGGGATTTCACGGATCTTCAGCCACCGCTGTCACCCGATGGTCCACCCGGGCAACCGCCAGAACTTGCGCGAGATCAAGTCAGGCCCCACTGCACCTGCGCACAATACATTGCCTATCACTGATATAAAAATCTCGAAAAACGTATGCACGCGCTTCAAACGCCCCCTCGCCTTGGCACTGCTCGTGCGCTGGCTTGGCTGTCCATGACACTGCTGGCCACCACCGCTTCAGCCCAAGACATCTTGCCGTTGGTGCGTGCGCAATGTGCCACTTGCCATGGCGAACGGGGCGAAAGTGCCCACCCGGAGTTCCCGCAGTTGGCCGGCCAGCACGCGGTGTACCTGCGCAAGCAGTTGCAAGACTTCAGAACCGGTGAGCGCCAGCATGAGGCCATGACCGGCATCGCCCGCAACTTGACAGAGCCGCAGGTGCAAGAACTGGCGGATTACTTTGCGCAGCAGCGACCACAGGCCCATGCCAGCGACGACGAGTTGTTGGTGCAATTGGGCCGCTATATTTACGAGCGCGGCAACCTTTACAACCAAGTGCCCGCCTGCAAGTCTTGCCACAGCAGCAACGGCCTGGGCAACAACCGCATGCCGCGGCTGGCGGGACAACACCCCAAGTACCTTGAAAACCAGTTGCGGCAATTCCAGTCGCGCCAGCGTCGCAACGATTCAGGCGCCATGGTTTTTGTCACCCAAGGCCTCAACGAACTGGAACTGCGGGGTGTTTCCGCCTATCTGGGCAGCCTTGACCCCATCGCGCGACCGACCACCCGGAGACCCTTGCCATGAACCGCCTGACTCACACCTTGCTTGGCGTGGCCTTGCTGACCAGTTCATGGCTTGCGAACGCCGTCGAAACCGACCAGGTGCCAGAGAGCAAGCGCACAGCATTGGGTCTGTACCTGACCGCTCGCGAAGCGGCCGAACTCAAAGCCACACAAGGCCAGGCCTTGTTGTTTGTCGATGTGCGAAGCAAAGCCGAGGCCACTTTTTTGGGCATGGCCCGCGATGTGGATGCACTGATTCCTTACCAAGACTTCAACGGTGAGACGGCCAGCTGGGACGCCAAGGCCAGCAGCTATGCGCTGGAGCCCAATCTGGATTTCCTGCCCATGATCGAAAAGGCCTTGCGGACACGCCAGCTGAGCAAGCACAGCCCCATCGTGCTCATGTGCCGCTCGGGCGCGCGCAGCGCCACGGCCGTGACCCTGCTGGCCCGTTACGGCTACAGCCAGGTCTATACCGTGGTGGATGGCTACGAGGGCGATGTGGCCAAAAGCGGGCCACAGGCTGGGCAACGCACCATCAACGGGTGGCGGGTAGAGGGCCTGCCCTGGAGCTACAAGCTCAACGCCGACAAGCTGCCACCACCATGAGGCCCGCGGCCCGGCGCCGGCAAGAGGCTTTCACACCTGAACCAGACGCTGCTCGTTGAGAATTTCGTAGCGTCGCCCCTGACGGTCCAGGGGTTTGAGGATGCCCTCACGCACCAGCGCGCTGATCTCGCGGCTGACTGTTTCCAGCTTGAGATCGAGCATGGCCCCCATGTCGTCCCGCGCAAAAAAAAGGGTTTGCTGCGGCTGCTCGGCGTCGCGCATCTTGAGCGCCAACCCGGACACCCGCTGTCGGGCGGTGCCAAAGTTGAGCTCGGCGAGCCAATCGTCAGCGTCTTTGAGGGTTTGTTGCCATTTCTGCATCAAGCGAAGATGCAGGCGTGGCGAATTCGCCGCCAGGTGGTGCAACACAGACAACGGGATGCGACAGACGCTGGTCTCCACCAGTGCCACGGCTTCGCTGTCGTAGCGCGCCGTCGCCATCGCTTCAATACCGCAGACATCGCCCTGACGCAGCACACGCACAATCCGCTCGCGCCCATCGGCGGTCAAGCGCACCAGCTTGACCATGCCTTTGCGCACCGTGAAGACCCCCAGCGCCTCTTGACCTTCGCGGTAGAGCAAGGCTTGCGGCGCAAACACCATGTCGTCGATCGGCGCATGGATCTGGCTGAAGTCCTGTTCGTTCAGGTCGGCAAAAAGGACCATGTCACGGATGCCACAACTGCGGCAATCAGAGGTGCCGCGCCAGGCGGTGTCGATCTTGATGGGAATCATGGTTCAAGGACGCAATGCTGCGCGTGCACGGATGAGACGGTCTTCAAGGTAAGGACCATAAAAGTCCGGCTGATAGGCTCCCTCCATGCGTTCAGCCACTTCGCGGCCACGGGCGCCGAAAAACAGCAGGGTGGGCGTGACCGAGATTTTCCATCGTCTCGCCAGTTCGTCGTGGGTGGTCGCACGCCCGTCAACGTCGCGCACCGGCTGGCTGCTGCGCATGTCGACCTGGACAATCGGCTGTCCCTCGCGCTGCATGGGCGCCAGATGGCTTTGCCGGGCCATTTTGCAAAAAACGCACCCTTCCAGGCTGACCATGACCACCAGCGGCTGGCCACTGCGCAAGGCCACTGCCAGCTCGTCGGGCAGTGAGCGAGCTGGCGGCAGCACTGCCGCCGGGGTCTGTGCCTGCACCAGCCCGCTACCCAGCAACAGCAAGGACAGACAAAGCGCGCGGCGATCAACGGAAAGAGCCATGGGGCACCCAATGCAAGGCAAGCCTGAAAACGGCGAAAATACCGATTTGGATTTTCGCTTGAAACCATGCGTTTATATAAGAAATCAATGAAGCATCGGAGTTGCCGGTGAACATGACCGCCTTGCTCGAGACTTGGGGCGATGCCCAGGTGCTGGCCGCAGGAGGCGCCCTGATCGGTTTGCTGTTCGGCTTCATGGCCCAACGCAGCCGCTTTTGCGCGCGCGCCGCGGTGCTCGAATGCTGCGACGGTCGCCCTGGCGACCGGTTCAGTGTCTGGTGGCTGGCCTTTGGTTGTGCCCTGTTGGGTACTCAGTTGCTGGTCTTCGCGGGGGGCCTGCAGCCTTCGACCTCACGCTTCATCGCCAGTCAGGGCAGCATTTCGGGCGCAATGCTGGGCGGCTTGTGCTTCGGCGCGGGCATGATCCTCACACGGGGCTGCGCCAGCCGTTTGCTGATCCTCTCGGCCACCGGCAATTTGCGCGCTTTGCTCTCAGGCTTGGTGTTTGCGGTGACGGTCCAAGCCACTATCGCAGGATGGCTGGCCCCTGTGCGCCAGTTTTTCTTTGGCCTGTGGCCGATTGACGGGGGCGCTGGCCGCGAACTCACCCAAATGACGGGCACGGCCCCCTGGGGCGGGCTGGTGATCTCCGCACTGGCTTTGGCCGTTGGCGTTCATTTCTTCTGGCGACAGCACAAGGGGCGGGTTTGGCTGGCCATTGGCGCAGTTGGCTGCGGCTTGTCCATCACGGCAGGCTGGGCATTCACTCAGGCCGTGGCCAACCAGTCTTTCCAGCCTGTGGCCATCACCAGCCTGAGCTTCAGCGGGCCTTCGGCCGAATGGCTCATGCGCGTACTCTCCAGCGCTTCGGTGCCTGGTTTTGGCTTTGATGCCGGGCTGCTGCCCGCCACTTTCGTGGGTTCGCTGGTCGGTGCATTGCTGGGCGGGGACTTCAAGCTGGAAGGCTTCAAAACCGAGAACAAGCTGGGCCATTACCTGACCGGCGCCATCCTGATGGGCTTTGGCGCCGTACTGGCCGGCGGCTGCACCGTGGGCGCCGGCATGACAGGGGGCGCCATCTTTGCCCTGACCGCGTGGCTGACCCTGATCGGCATCTGGCTGGGCGCAGCGGCGGTGCTCAAACTGCACAAAAAAATGGGGTGGGCGGTCTGAGCGCTGAGTACAGGGCCAGCGCCAGCGGCAAGCCCAGCACTGCACCGCCGACTCACTTACCGCTCAGGTACTCGGCCACGGCCGCCATCTCCAGCGGCGTCATTTTGCTGGCGATCGCGTGCATCACCGCGTTGTCGTTGGTACGCTCCCGCTGGTTGAATTGCTTCAGCTGGGTTTCCGTGTAGCCCGAGAACTGCCCCGCCAGGCGCGGCAGGCTGGCTGTGCCCTTGGCATCGGCACCATGGCAACTGGCACACGCCGCCAAACCGCTGAACTTGTTGCCCTGGTGGTAGATGTACTGCCCCACTGCCGCCAAGGCCTTGTCTTTGGCAGGCTCAGCCGGCACGCTTTGCTTCTCGAAGAACTTGCCCAAGGCCACCATTTCGTCAGGTGTGAGTTTGGCCACCATGTCGGCCATGGCTGTGCTTTTTCGCTTACCGCTCTTGAAGTTCTCCAGCTGCTTGGCGGTGTATTCCCAATGTTGGCCAGCCAGCCGCGGAAACACCTCGCTGGACGACTCTCCCTCTGCCCCGTGGCAGACAAAGCACACCCCTGAGACGATTTTTTTGGCTCGGGCCTCGTCGGCCTGCGCCCAAGCGCCCGTAGGGACGCTGGCGACCACCAACCACAGGGTCGCCTGAACAATGCGATGGATTTTGTTCATGATCATTTCCGAATGTTTGTTCCAAAAAAAACGCCGCTGGTCTTGCGACAGCGGCGTGGGGTCAGCGCATGGCTTAGGCCAGAGTGTCTGCCCAAATGTTGCGCGCCCAAGCCAGTGCGTAACGCCCCTCCAACTCGTTGGCTGCCGAAGACACGCCACCCGAGCCCGGCACGGTCAACATGGTCTTCTTCTCGGCGTCGTAACGGTGGACGCTGGAGACATGCACCACATCTTCGGAACTGACAAAGCTGTAGCAAGTGTTGTTATAGATGGGCAGAGGGTTCACCTGTTTGCCCGTGAGCAACGCGATCACGGCTGCGGCACAGGCCTTGCCGTGCTGGTTGGCCATGTGACCTGATTTGGGCATGGCCGGCGCGATCTGAATCGCATCGCCCAGCACATGGACATGGGGCGCTGCTTTGGACTCGAAAGTGAGGAAGTCGACTTCGCACCAACGCTTGTTGGCTGTCGCCAAGCCGGTTTGGACCGCGATGTCCCCCGCACGCATGCTGGGGATGACGTTCAGCACCGCAGCTTTGAGGTCATCGTTGAACTCGAACTTGGCGGTGTTCGTGGCCGCGTCCACATCCACCACATTGTGCTTAGGACGGTACTCGATGATGCCTTTGTAACGCTCGGCCCATGCTTTCTTGAACAACGGCCCTTTCGAGGTCACATCGTCGTTGGCGTCCAGAACAATGACCTTGCTCTTGGGCTTGGCCTTGCTGAAATACTCGGCCACCTGACAGGCGCGCTCGTAGGGGCCAGGCGGGCAACGGTAGGGGGCCAGGGGAATCGACATGGCGAACACGCCACCGTCGGGCATGGCTTCGAGCTGCTTGCGCAGAGCCACGGTCTGGGCCCCCGCCTTCCAGGCGTGCAGCACCTTGTCTTGGGCACCAGGCTTGTTCATGCCGGGCAGAGATTCCCACATGAAGTCCACACCGGGCGACACGATCAAGCGGTCATAGGGCAGCTCGCTGCCGCCCGCCAGTTTGACGATGCGCTTGGCTGTGTCAATGCTGGCCACGCGGTCTTTCACCATCTGAACACCGTGGCGTTTGACCAGGTTGTCGTATGGCGTGGTGATGTCGGCCATGGTCTTGCTGCCGCCAATCACCAGGTTGGAGATCGGGCAAGAAATGAAGCTGTCGTTGGGCTCCACCAGAGTCACCTGGATGCCACCTTCGGACCACATGCGGATGTACTTGGCCGCCGTGGCACCGGCGTATCCGGCACCGATCACCACCACCTTGGGGCCATTGCCCCCAACGGTGGCGCAACCAGACACGAGACCCATCGCGCCCAGGGCCGAGCCGGCCTGGAGAAGTTGTCGACGTTGCATGCTCGGACTCCTTATTTCTTTTGAGCGGCAAAGTAGCCAGCGATGGCGACGATCTGCTCGTCGGTGTACCCCTTGGCCAGCTGGTGCATGATGGTGGCGGGCTTGCGACCTGCCTTGAAGTCCAGCATCTTTTTGACCACGTCGTCCTTGTTGGCCCCGGCCAAGGCTTCCATGCCAGGCTGCGCACGGCCATCAGTGCCATGGCAGTTGGCACAGGCAGCAGCCCAGCTGCGAACTTGCAAAGCGTCTTGCGCCTGCGCAAAACCAGCGCTGGCCAACAGGGCCAGCATCGTCAAGCCATGTCGAATTTTCATGGGTTCTCCTTCATGAACAGCGGCACCCGCATCAGGGCCGCAGGTAAACAAAACCTTCTTTGGCCTGGAGTTTGGCAACTTCGGCCACACCCGAGGGCACCACCTTGGCTTCCATGACCAGTTTGTCGGCAGAAATCTTCCGTGTGGTCAACGTGTTGTTGCACACACGAAATTCCACACCCTTGTTGGCCAAATCGCTGACGCCACCAGCAAAGGGTTGGTCGAGCTGGTTGGTCGCGCCATCGATGAGGAAATCAATGCCCAGACCGTGGGTCACCACCACGATCTTGGCTGTGGGATCGGCGGCCAGATGGTTGCGGATGTTGCCAATCGCTCTGGACGCTTGCGGCACGCCCTCGCTGAGGTGGTACACCACTTTGATTTGCGCCATGGTCATGCCCGACAGCAACAGGCCCAACGCCAGGGCAAACAACTTTTTCATCAGCAACTCCTTATTTATTGATATTAGCGGTTTGGCAGGAAAGCCTCACACAGTGAAAACCCGGCTTCAAACTGACGCTGGACTTTCGCTGGCCAGCTGAACACACACCGCACGGCACAAAGACACGACCTTGTCGTTGACGATGCGGTAATAAATTTGAACACCTTCGCGGCGTTTGCCCAGCACACCGGCCTGGTACAAGGTGTTGAGGTGCTGCGACATGTTGGGCTGGGTGGTGTGTATCTCTGTGAGCAATTCACCTACATTCTTTTCCCCGTTGCAAAGCGCACTGATGATGCGCAGGCGCATGGGCGCCGACATCACGCGAAAGACTTCTGCAGCTTTTTCAAAGACTTCATCGGCCTGTTCAGCCGACTCGTCGACCAATGGTTTGGTCTTCTTGACCATGAGCGGACCCGATCCAAGGTTGTGGAGGCAGCCATTGTGAACCAAAAGCCGAGCGTCTGAAGCACTGAACCGAGGGCCGCAACTGCTAAAGTGGACCGCTTCTTCCACCCTCTTTTTGACTGGAAACGCCATGGCTGCTTACCTGATCGTCGACACCGACCTGACCGATCCCGATCGCTACGAAGACTACAAACGCCAGGCCAAACCGCTGGCAGAGGCCTATGGAGGGGAATATCTGGTCCGTGGCGGTGCGATGAGCGTCAAGGAAAACGACCTCTGGAGCCCCACCCGCATGGTGGTGGTGCGTTTTCCTTCCACGGAAAAAGCCAACGCCTTCTACGAATCGGCGCAGTACCAGAAGATCCTGGAAATCAGCCGAGCCTCCGCCCGGCGCACCGTCGTCCTGGTAGAAGGACTCTGAGGCCCTTGCTCAAGCCTGTGGCTGGCGCAAAGTGCGGCTGAGCAACACCACGGGGATCAGACCGACCAACACCAGCGCCAGCGAGGGCAGTGCGGCCTCGCCCAGGCGCTCGTCGCGCGCCAACTGGTAAGCCACCACCGCCAGGGTATCGCTGTTGAAGGGCCTGAGCACCATGGTGGCAGGCAGCTCCTTCATCACGTCCACAAACCCCAAGAGCAACGCTGCCAGAGTGGTGCGCTTGAGCAAAGGCGCATGGACGCGGCGCAACAAGCCCCAGCCAGTGACCCCCAGCATGCGCGACGAATCGTCCAGATTCACTGGAATGCGGGCGTAACCACTTTGCACCGACTGCAGCGCCACCGCACAAAACCGCACCATGTAAGCCCATACCAACCCCAAGGATGTGGCGGTGATCCAGGCTCCGGCGTTCGAGTGCGGCCAGGCTTGTTGCACCCAGCCGACCGGCAACAGCAGGCCCACCACCACAATCGCCCCGGGAACGGCATAACCGATGCCCACCACCTGGGTGACGGCACGGTTCCACAGGCTGGCGCGCTGGCGCACAGCAAAAGCCAGCACCAGAGCAAAACCCACCGCCAAAACGGCACTGATGGCGCCCAGGCGCAGACTGTTCCAGGCCCAATCGCCAAAACGGGACCACGGCAGCGCCACATCGCTGCCCAGCATGGTCTGCAACAAAATCAAGACGGGCAGGACAAAACCCAGCCACACGGGCAAGGCACACACCCCCCAGGCCAACACCTGTGCCGCGCCCTGCAGGCGCACGGGCTGCGACTCTGAGGTGCCCTGGCGAGACACCCGTCCCTGCGCAAAGCGCATGCGCTGCTCGGCGCGTTGTTCCAGGCGCAACAGCAGCAACACCACCACCAGCAGAACCGTGGCCAACTGCGCTGCCGCGATGCGGTTGTCCATGGCCAGCCAGGCTTTGTAGATGCCTGTGGTGAATGTCTGTATGCCAAAGTAGCTGGAGACCCCAAAGTCCGCCAGCGTTTCCATGAGCGCCAGCGCCACACCGGCCGCCACCGCAGGCCGCGACAACGGCAAGGCCACTTCTCGGATCCGGCGCGACAGTGGCGCCCCCAGCAAGCGGGCGGCCTCCATCAGGCTGGCCACACGCTCCAATAACGCCGTGCGCGCCAACAGGTACACATAGGGGTACAGCGACACGGTGAACACCAGCGCCGCGCCCCAAACGCTGCGCACATCGGGCCACAGGGCGCCGCGCCAACCCAGGGCATCGCGCAACGCCACCTGCAATGGGCCGCTGAACTGAAGGAAATCGGTGTAGGCGTAGGCCACCACGTAAGCAGGCATGGCCAGCGGCAAAAGCAGCAGCCATTCAAAAACGGCACGTCCACGAAAGTCGAACAGGGTCACCATGGCTGCAGTGCCCAGGCCCAGCACGCTGACCCCCAGAGCGACCATCAGGCACAGCGCTGCCGACGTGCCGGCATAGTCAGGCAGCACCGTGGTCGCCATCTCGCGCAGCAAGTCCATGGTCTGCGGGGTCCACTGCACCCACGAGGCCAGCACCGCCAGCACCGGCAAAGCCAGCAGCAGCGCAAGCACCGCAAACAGCGAAGAGCCCAGCCCGGACAAGCTGGCAAAGGTGAAACGAGACATGGGGGGAATTGTAGGAGCGCGCCCCAACCCGCCCCGCAGGCCCAAACCTGCCCCCCATGCGGGGTCTCTACAATCGACGCCATGTTCCTTGAAATCCGCCAGCTCAATGTGCACTACCCAGGCCGCGACACCCCCTCGGTGCGCGGCGTCACCCTGGGCTTGCGCGCTGGCGACATTGGTGTGCTGATCGGACCGTCTGGCTGCGGCAAGACCACTTTGTTGCGCGCGGTGGCTGGACTGGAGCCGGTATCTGATGGGCAGATTCTGGTGGGACAACGCCTGGTCAGCGCTCCCGGTCACACCGAACCGGCTGAGCGGCGACGCATTGGCATGGTGTTTCAAGATTACGCCCTCTTCCCACACCTGGACGTTGGCCGAAACGTGGGCTTTGGCCTGCAGCACTTGCCACGCGCCGAGCGCGAGCAGCGCGTGACGGAAGTGCTGGCCTTGGTGGGTCTGGCCGGTGCCGAGCGGCGCTTCCCGCACGAGCTGTCTGGCGGCCAGCAACAGCGGGTGGCGCTGGCCAGGGCTTTGGCCCCCAGGCCCGACCTGTTGCTGCTCGACGAACCCTTCTCCAACCTCGATGTGGACCTGCGCGAACGCCTGGCCCACGAGGTGCGCAACATCCTGAAAGCAGCCAATGCCACCGCCCTTTTGGTCACTCACGACCAACTCGAGGCATTCGCCATCGGCGATGTGATCGGGGTGATGCACGAAGGTCAGCTGCACCAGTGGGACGACGCCTACAGCCTCTACCACCGGCCCGCCACCCGTTTCGTGGCCGACTTCATTGGCCACGGCGTGTTTACCCCTGCCACCTTGCGCGAAGTGAACGGGCAGGTGGTGGTCGACACCCCCGTGGGCACGCTCACCGATGTGGCCGAATGCCCCCTGCCCTGCGCCTTTGAGGGCGGCGAATGCGATGTGCTGCTGCGAGCCGATGACATCGTGCACGACGACGCAGCGCCGGTGCAAGCCGAAATCATCCGCAAGGCTTTTCGCGGTTCAGAGTTCCTCTACACCTTGCGCCTGGCCAGCGGCCACACCCTGATGGCCCATGTGCCCAGCCACCACGACCACAAGCTGGGTGAATGGATCGGCATCCGCGCCGAGGTGGACCATGTGGTGACCTTCAACCGCACCTGTCCAGTGGGTGGCCGCGAACTGTGCCAGATGCCTTGCGCCTCTGGGCATTGACTTCAGCTTGCCACGTCAAGCCAGCGGCGCACAACCCTCAACCGCGCAGGATTTCCACGGCTTCACGCAAGTCCTTGGCCCACTGCCGCCGGTCACGGCCTTGGGCGTTTTGCAATGCGCCAAAGTGAACCACCGCAGTGATCGGCGGTGCCGTCAATGTGCGCCAAACCGAGCCGATCAGGGTGTCGTCCCCGATGTAGCACGGGGCCCGTGTCATGACCCCACTGGTCGCATCGACGAACTTGAGCGACAGGGGTTGCACCGGCGCCTCGGCCGCGATGGCCGACTGGATCAGGTTGGCATGAAAGGGCAGCAGCGCCAAACCGTCGCTGGTCGTGCCCTCTGGAAAGACCGCCACCACATCCCCATCGCGCATGGCTTCGGTCATGTCGCCCACCATGCGCAGCGCGTCCCGGCGGCTGGCGCGCTCGATGTAGAGCGTGCCCGCGCCGGTGGCCAGCATGCCGATCAGCGGCCAGCTCCGAATGTCGGACTTGGAGACAAAACGACAATGCCGCGCCGCATGGATGACCAGAATGTCCATCCAGGAAATGTGGTTGGCCACCAAAAGCGCCGGGCCACCGGCCACCGGTTGGCCAATGACCTTCAGATGGATGCCCCACAACGCCAGCAGCTGCAGAGACCAGACCTGCACGCGCTCTTCGCGCGTCTCGCGTCCGAGCCGTGGAAAGCGCACCGCCACGATCCACAGCCCCAGCAACACATGCCAGAGGCCACGCAGGATGCGCCACAGCGCCAGCAAGGTGCGCATGAAAGCCTCAACCGCCTGAACGAGCGTGGGCCGACTCAGGCCTGCGGCCCAGCCTCGAAGGCCACATGCCCGCCGACCAGCGTGGCCAGCACACGGCCAGGCAACTCATAGCCCGAAAATGGCGTGCTCTTGCCCTGGCTGCGCAGGCGCTCGCCGCTCACAGGCCAATGCCCCTCGGCCGACAGCAGCACCACATCGGCCGCGCCCCCCACGGCAAGCTGGCCCACCGAGCCTTGCAAGGTGGACAGGGCCGTGCCCAGCACCTGCGCAGGTCGGGTGGTGATGCGCGACAGCACGGTGCCCAGGTCCACCCCCGACGCCTGCCCCCACTTGAGCGCCAGGCTCCAGAGCAGTTCAAGGCCGGTGGCGCCAGGCTCGGCTTCGGCAAAGGGCAAGGCCTTGGCATCGTCGTCCACCGGGGTGTGGTCGGACACCAAGGCATCCAGGGTGCCGTCGGCCAGGGCCGCACGCAGGGCATCGCGGTCGCGTTGCTGGCGCAGCACCGGCGTGAGGCGGGCACGGCTGTCAAAGTAGCCCATGTCGGCGTCGGTCAGGTGCAGCGAATTGATGCTCACATCGGCCGTCACCGGCAAACCTTCGGCCTTGGCCTGGCGCACCAGCGCCACACCCGCGGCGCTGCTGATGCGGCACAGGTGCACGCGCGCCTGGGTCGAGCGCACGAGTTCAAAAATGGTGTGCAGCGCAATGGTCTCTGCCGCAACAGACACGCCCGACAAACCCATGCGCGTGGCCAGCGGACCGCTGGCGGCCACCCCCTTGCCCAGATGCAACTCTTGCGGGCGCAGCCAGACGCTGTAACCAAAGGTGCTGGCGTATTGCAGGGCACGCTGCAGCACCTGGGTATTGGCCAGAGGCACTTCGGCCTGGCTGAAGCCCACGCAACCGGCCTCGGTGAGCTGGCCCATCTCGGTCAGCACCTCGCCCTTGAGGCCGCGCGTGAGCGCCCCCAGCGGCAGCACACGCGACTGGTGCAGTTTTTCGGCGCGGTGGCGCAGCATGTCGATCAGGCCAGGCTCGTCGAGCACGGGGTCGGTGTCAGGTGGGCAGACCAGGCTGGTCACGCCGCCGGCCACGGCCGCGGCCATCTCGCTCTCCAGCATGCCGGCATGTTCGTGGCCCGGCTCACGCAGGCGCACGGCCAAATCCACCAAGCCCGGCGCGACGATGGCGCCTGTGGCATCCAGGGTGCGGTTGGGGTTGAAGTCGGCAGGGGCCTGGCCAATGGCGACGATGCGGCCCGCCGCAATCGCCAGGTCGGCCGGTTGGTCAAAGCCGCTGGCGGGGTCGATCACGCGGCCGTTCTGAATCAGGATCTTCATCTTGTTGTCCTCAAGCCTCGTTGCCCGCGACGATGCTCATCACGGCCATGCGCACCGCAATGCCGAACGTCACCTGCGGCAGGATCACGCTTTGCTGGCCATCGACCACAGCAGAGTCGATCTCGACACCGCGGTTGATCGGGCCGGGGTGCATCACGATGGCATCCGGCTTGGCCAGTTGCAGTTTCTCGGGCGTCAGGCCAAAGCTCTCGAAATACTCCTGGCTCGACGGCAGCAGCGCACCGCTCATGCGCTCGTTTTGCAGGCGCAGCATGATGACCACGTCGCAGCCCTTGATGCCTTCTTCGAGGTTGTGGAACACCCGCACCCCCATGTGCGCCATGTCCGACGGCACCAGGGTCCTGGGGCCGACCACACGCACTTCGGCGCAGCCCAGGGTGGTGAGGGCATGGATGTCGGAACGCGCCACGCGCGAGTGCAGCACATCGCCCACAATGGCCACGGTCAGGTTGGAAAAGTCCTTCTTGTAGTGGCGTATGGTGTACATGT
>JACCDG010009890.1_pt1 | contig 24682 bp, 28 predicted proteins | sample 7442471 | NCBI WGS metagenome assembly JACCDG01 (sample SAMN15323444, study PRJNA562643) | freshwater metagenome | isolation source: river surface water | place: USA:Blue River Watershed | collected 2017-08-17 | reverse complement strand
TCTAAATCTTCCATTCCACCACCTCTATTAGTTGCAACAATTTCATCTTCTTCAGATGTATTTTGTCTAGCAGATTTTTCGCCTTTACCAACTTGCTTAGGGAATTCTGGATTATCGTTACCATCAAATGACAAATAATCTTTGATTTTCTTTTCAGTTGCTGACATTGCTTCTTTACTTGCTTGCCCACTACCTTTATGTGCTAATTTATATGCATTTAAACCAGGTACAGATTCTGAAATAGTCTTAATTAATTTTACTAATTCTGATTCTGTTAATCTAATTTTCTTTTTGTTCTCATTCATCATTCCACTACCACATTCATTGCAAACTCCTTCTTCGTTTACCATTCCACCACATTCTGAACACATCTGCTCACCTTCATACATTTTATCACCGCATTCCATACAATCTTCACCTTCTTCAACCTCATCTTCTGGTTGAGATTCTCTTGGCGCAAACATCTGTTGCATTTTTTCATATGTGTCTTTGAAGTATGCTCTATAATACATTTGAGCCGCTTTTTGAATTAAAGACTCACGATCTTCTTCATACTCTGGCCATTCATTCCAATAGAAATCAACAGCGTCTTCTGCCGCAGAAAGAACACTATCCAAATCAAAAGGGAAACTTTCTGGTTCTCCCAAATCTCTATGAATTGATTTATTCATAGCATATTGATCTGATCCACCCCAATCCTCTTCATCTAATTCACTTTTCTTATTACGAAGCATAGCAAAGTCACCTTTGTCTAACTTACCGTTTTTATTTAAATCGATATTTTTTTGCTTACCGATTAATTTTTCGTCAATTGGATTCATTGGTTGTTTTTCTTGTTTCATTTCGTATATGTTTTCATCTGCCATTGCGTCTAATTCATCAATGGATGGTTTTGGCCCCTTCTCGATTATAAATTCTTTACCTTGTGCATTATAAGAATCAAGTTGCATATTTGCTTCTTGTTCAGTATCACAATATTCGACAGGTTCTCCAGTTTCTTTATTTTTTATAATATAAACTTCAGCTGCAGTGTTTTCCACTATAGCATTTTTTATTTCGCTTTTAATTGCTTCCTCTATAATCTGTTTTAGACTATCTGTTTTCATACTAAATAAATATCTGTTTAATTTCTTTCGACAATAAATTCTCGACTTCTTTTATTGATAAACCGTATTTTTTTGCGTTTTCGCTAATCAAATCATCCATACCATCAATTTCTCTCAATATTTCTATTGCATTGATTCCTTGATTGCAGTATGGAAATTTTTTACATTTATCTTTAATTTTAACAAAAACACCGCCAGGACCACCCCATTTAGGGAATTTCTTATCTTTTACGGCTCTTGATTTTGCTATACTTTTTTCTCCGTTGATCTTTAATGGATCTTTATTTGGGGTAAATGGTGCATCATATGCTCCAGCAGACGACGTTGAAGAGTCTGTGGCTTCAGTAAGTTTAGCGTTGTATATTTTTTTAATATCAGCTTTAGTCTTCATAGTACTAAATGCTGCAGCATATGAACCAGATGAACTAGAATCAGTCATTTCATTCGTTTCTTTTTCCATTTTATCTAGTTTAAGGTAGTAGTTTGGGTCTTCCCATAAATGATCCATGGCGATTTCTCTAGCCATTTCTTTATCATTTGTATGTTCTAACTCAACATTTATACCCTTTTGTAATTCCTTTTTAATGAATCTTACCATATCCTCAATATGATAATAACCTTTAGCATCGTGTTTTTTGGCTATTTTAACTAGAGAACTGTAATCAGCGTTGCCACCTTTTAATTTGTTTGAATCAACAAAGCTCGTTAGATCCGCAATAAAAACATTTAGTTCAACACCCATCGCAGCTGCTGTACAAAGTCTGGTGTTTCCGGCCACTAAAATGTGTCTATCACCCAGTTTTACAACAAAAGGTCGTTTATATTGACCAGATTTTATTGCTTTTACTAGTATTTTAGGGTCAGTTTTATCATATGTTTTTGCAATTTCTTCTACAGCCGCAAAATCACCCTTTTTAATTTCGTTTGATTCGGTATTTTCTAATGTTGACCAAATATTTTTAGTTAATCTAACTTCTTCAGCTTCTTTAAAAGTGTTAACAATATCCTTAACAGAGATCTTAATATCTTCGTCTCTCATTAAGTCTTGGGAAAATCTTTGGATTTCATCCATTTCCCCTCTAATATCTGGTTTAATTTTTCTCATTATCTAACGTTCTTTATAGCGGACTCCCAGAATCCCTTTCTTTGCCATAGAGTTTTAAATAACTCCACAACAACCTTTGTAGATAAATCTACTATTTTATCATCGATCTTCTTGGTACCAAGCTCTTTTTGAATGACTTTAATAACCACATCATGCGCTTTAGTTGTATCTAAGAAGTCTTTAACTTCTTTTTTAACTATGCGTTCAATCTCTTTTTTATCTTCGTTAGTTAATGCCATTATTAGTTGGTTTTTCTAGTAACAATCATTTGGTTCACAACATCTTCGTATGTATGTTGAAACTTATCCAATTTATTTATCATCTCCACCGACTCTTGGTTTAATTCAAGCATATTGGCATTGATGTAAACCCCTCTTTCGTCCCCCGCAATATATACGAAACTAATATCCATATCAGGAATGCTACCATCTAATCTAATTGACTGTGGATATATATTAAAACCTTCTTCGAACTCCGCTATTTCGGTAACCTGGGTTCTAAAATTATCTATTAATTGGCTTAAACCACTCTTTTCTTCTTCAGAAATCTCTAAGTCAGCTTGATCTGAGCTGTTTAATTTAACTTCAACATTATTTACAACAATGTATTCAGTTTTTTGATCCTGAGTAGCTTCAACGTCTTGTAAAGCATTCTCTTCTTCTTTTATAATGTTTCTTTTTGATGTGGATTCATTAAGATTTCTCATTGTATTGAGCATCTTTTTTATTCCATCATATTCCAGGTTGTGTTTGTTTGACATTTTCTTCAAATATATTAAAATTAAACGAAGGGTTTATATCTGTATAAATATCCAGAAAATTTGATTTACTGACTATTCCATTAATGTTTTTTGCGTTTTCAATATATCCAGACGAAGGAACACAGTAGTAGTCGATATCATAATTTACACAAAGTACTAGACAAAGGTCAGCAAGTGCTTGTAATTGCTCTTTGGTATAAACGTCCCAGAACTGGTGAGATCTCCACATTCGGACAAATGGTGAGCTTCTGAAGGGGTCTCCTATCCAATTGTTGTATACTCCGGTGATTGTATTCTTGTTTAACCACCCGAGATTCTCAATGGCTATCTTAATTTGTTTATTGTCTAGTTTAGGGTCTCCAAAAGTATTGCTACTAAATTCTGGTTCAAAAACTTTATAAATTTTACCCATCTTGGTTATACAGAAATGTGGAATGTCTTCATATTTTCCATTTCTCCTGTATTTCAATTTCATTATGTAATCATCGAACCTTCTTTGGGTATCATAAAGTAAAATTTGTGTCTTATTGGTTTTACGCTTTTTAACGTTAAGTTTTTTAATTTCTACGTCTTGAATTTCTAACATTTCTAGGTATTATTTTTGAACCTAATTTTATAAAAGATAGTTGTGGTGACGGAAAGACTCTTTCTGTTGGAACATCTATTGGTTCTTCTTCCATGATAATATCACCGCTTTCTAAATACAAATCATCCACATACTCTTCTTCTGTGGATGATTCGCTAGTTTCTTCAACTGGTTGTGGTTCCGTTAAAAGTTTTTTTTTAAATCCTCTTCATCTTCAGGAATAACGTGTTGTCTCCAAAAATCATTATCTGCGTTGTTGGTTTCAAAGTCTGTCTCCATAACAACGACTTCTGGTTTAGATTCTTCTATATTAAATTTTTCGATCACTGGTGGTGTTGAAATTATATCAAAATTATCACCAAAATTATCTTGATCCACCACAGGGGTGTTAACAACATCTTCTATATCTTGATCTATCTGATATTTTTCAACCTCTTCTGGTGTTGCTAATGGCTCCGGAACAAACTCGTCAAATTCCTCAGTATCAAATTTTCTTTCGTACTCATCTTGATTCATTTCCATTATTTCCTCATCAGATAATGAAGGAACTATTTCTTGTTGTGGTAGTTCTTCTTGGAAAATATTTTCTGTTTCAGGTTCTATAGTGGAAAAATTTTCTTGAATCTCCTCTTCTGTTGGTTCTTCTTGTAAAATTTTTTCAGTTTCTTCTTCTGTAAAGAATGGTTCTTCATCTTCTAGCCCATCCATTAAAGTGCTATCCCAATCGGAAACATCTTCTTTATCATCTTTAATCATTGGATTATCAAACGGTTCATCATATAAACCTAGCTTTTGATCATTTTCCATCATATCTATTAAAGCCAGTTTTTGTTTTACTTTTTCATCAGTAAATTCAAAATCATTAATGTGTGTATGTTTCTCCCTTACTTCATCACTATATCTTTGTGCTGCTTGTTTTAAAGCCTCGTTTGGCCCTTCTGGATTTAATAAATGTTTTTCTAAAATTGCCAAATCTTCTTCAGATAATCTAATTCTGGAAACCTCACCCACAATATCTTCTGACGGAATAATTGGTGTTTCGTTTTCTTTTGTTACAGATTCTCTTAATCTATCTTCTTCAGTAAACTTAACTAACATGTGTAAGAAAGACAAAGATATGATTGGTAACATACCACCAGCAAAGAAAGCTAAAAATCTTTTATGGCCAACGAAATCTGTTGGATCAACCCCCATAAACTCAACGAAAGGTGAAACCAAGCCAACCCAATCTTTAAATGATTGTGAGTTAATATCAATGAATGAATAGGCAAAAAATATGTTACCAATAAATTGAACTAAAGTTACAATAGCGAATGGGAAATATACTTTCTTTCCCATGTTAGCCGATATTGCAGCTAAAGCCGATAATGCCGCTATCTCAATACCTATTGATAGATATACTGACCAGGTTACTGGGTTAGATATGCCATACCATTTGGTAACGTGTGAAATAGAAACAATTGCCACGGTAATGATCGGAACCAAAAACGCAGCAATGATTAATGTTTTATAATTTTTCTCTATCCAATTTTTCATTTAGATTCTTGTTCTTTTTTTAGATTTTCTTTAACAATAAAATGTAATTCCATTAATTGCGGACCTCTATCTTTTTGTGTGATCCAATTATCATAAAAACCATGAATAGCCATCTTTTCTTTTTTATGTGCTACTTTCATACTATCGATTATTGCTACATTTTGTTTTTCAATTTTTTCCAACTTATTCACCTTGCTTGAATTACTACAAGAGCGAAAGAAGAAAAATACCGTTAAAACTATTAATATTTGTAGTTTATATGTTTTAATTAAATCAGTTAGTTTTTTCATGATCTTACGTTTTTATAAATAGTTTATTAATGAATAACTCTCATTTCTGAGTTTCTTCAATGCTTTATCTTTCAATTGTCTAATTCTTTCTTTGGTACATCCAAACTCTTCCCCTAAGTCATCTAGGTTTTTTTCTGTCCCCATCAAACCAAAATAACCCTCAATGATAGCTTGTTCTCTCTTGTCCAAGAAAGACATGATATGTTTGATTCTATGTTTCAAATCTTCAGCACTATTTGCTAATGATTCAGGATTATCAGCATTTGGATTGGCAATAATCTCTAACAAGGTGTCTCCATCCTCATTAATTTCTCTAAACAAATCAACGGTGCTAGGAATTGATGCTAGTGGTGTTTCACTATATTCAATGTAGTATTTGTCTTCCCCTTTAGCTTCTTCCTTTTTTTGCTTCTGAGCTTCTTGCAAAACATTTGATGGGACGCGAATTGTTCTAGCATACTCATTTAATGCATACATAATGTTTTGCTTGATCCACCAAACCGCATATGAAATGAATTTAAAACCAGAAGTTAAATCATATCTTTCAATTGCTTTCATCAATCCGATATTACCTTCTGAGATTAAGTCACATACTTCTAACCCCTGATTTTGATATGTCTTAGCCACCGAAATCACAAATCGCAAATTACCCGTGACCAGTTCATCAACTAACGCCTGTCTCTGGGCTTTAGTTAATGTCTTATCTTCTTTCATCATTTTGAAAATTTCAAATTCTCTCTCGTGAGTGATTACTGGAATTTTCTTTAGGTCTTTGAGATAGTACTGTATCTCCTCGGTTTTAACGATAGGTGCGGTTTTTTTCATAAACGAGAACTTTTAATATTAAAGATAACTTTTTTTTTCCTAATTTCCAAATCGGTCCAAGAAATTCTTTTCTTCTGCGGTTAGGCTGTCAATTCCCTGATTTTTTATTTTTTCTAGCAACTCGTCTAGGTCAAAATTTTTATCAATGGATTTAACTGTAAAAGTAAAATTCGATGAATCTTTTGGTTTAAAAATGAACTCACTGAGACTATCTGGTAAGTCCGCCATAAAGATAGAATTTTTTTCAAATAAAAAATAAAATTTTATGTGATCTAATGTTAATGTTTTTTTGATATCTTTTTTCAGCTCTTCTGGGGATTTTTCCGTATCAAATATTATAATACAATTACCCAAACTTTCAATAACATACTTAACCCCCGACTCGGAAACATCAATAAAGTGTTCTAAGCAAAAATACTCAAGATCATCGTGGTCTTCAAAGGAAGCATATATAAAAAGTATGTATGAATTCATAAAGCTAATTTACTGAATTTTTTTTTAATAATACATAAATTGTCATAAAAAAATAACGGCCCATAAATTGAAGCCGTTATTATAACGTATTATAAAATTTATTATTATTTCTTAAGTTTAATTTTCCAATAAACCCCACCACTAATGTATGGTGTCAGAGTGCCGCTAACCCCATTATCGGATACCCTATTATATACTCCAAGACCTCCGTGTATAATTTTATCATTCTTGGTTTTAAGCATAACCCCGAGACCTACGCTTGGCATAACATCGGCTTTATTTAAGCCACCAAAAAATCCATAATATACCTCAGTTTTACGAGGAGTGGGGGTATAAATCGTATCTCTAACTGTCTTAGGAGTTATTTTGGCGTCAAATTCTCTAGATATTACTTTATTTTGTGATATGACCTGATTTAAATTAACCACACCCAAATTACCTGGAAGAACAAGCTGCTCTTTTAATTCATTTTTAGCGTTAAAATCTTTTAAAATAGCAAGAGTATCAATAAATTGAGTTACAGGAATTTCAACCCTTTTTTCTACTTCATATGGAACCGGGACCTCAACCTCCACTTCAACTAAAGATTCTACCGGTACTGTATCATGTATTGGGTAGGGTATTGAGTCGGTTTTAGTCATAACTTCTACCCTGTTTGGCATTATTCCTTTTGGGTTAATAAATTCAATTATTGCAATTAACAATAATAATATTATAATCCCATTTCTAACGTCAAGATATTTCTTCATTTTATTTTAATAATAACATTGAGGTTGCTATAACACCCACAAAAGAACCGATTTTATATAAAAACGTCTTTCTTCTTTGTCCTTTAAGCTCTTTTAAAAGACTTTCAGACTTTGCTCGCTCTAAATCAAATTGTTGATCTTTTTTTGTGATAATCAATTCAAGATTAGATATTTTCTGGTCTTTTAATGTGTCTTTTTGCTTAAATAAAGATATTTGTTCGTCCTTTAAAGTAATAACCTTGTTTAGCTCAAGTATCTCTGTCTGAGCACCATCACCCTTAATAAGATCTTTTATTACTAATTTAGCAACAGGTACTTTAAGTGCCACAAGAGTGTCTACATTAGTTTTTGTAACGGTCTGTGAAAAACTTTTCAAGGTCACTAAAGTTATAATTGTTAACAGAATCAATTTTTTCATTTGTTTGGTTTTTAATAATTGTTATGTTTTTAGTTACATTATTGATATTACCATCAACTTTGTCGATTTCTTTATCAATAACGGTAATTTGCTCGGTTAATTTAGCGTTTTCTAATTGTACCGAATCGATTTCATTCTGAATTGAGTCGATTTTAGCGTTGTATGCGTTTATGTCGGTTTTGATACCGTGTGTTTGAAAAATACTATACGCGGCTAAACAAGCGATCAAAATCAATAGGATATTAGTCTTGTTAATTTTCATAATAATCTTTTACTATAAATACAAAGAGGTCGCAAAAAGCGACCTCAAAGAAAAACCTTGTGATTATTTTATTATTAGAATTTTGTTCCGCAATGTGGGCAGAACTTGTGGGTATCTTTCTTTTTTTTACTACCACACTCAGTACAGTAAGTGGCCAAATCTTCTATAACCACTGGTTTAGTTGACTTTGGCTTAATTTTCCACCAATTTGTTGTTGCTGGATAACTGCTAAATGTTGAATTATCATATGTAAAAGATTGATTGGAATTAGATCCTTTTTCAACCCTACCAGTTTCAAGTTGTCTTGGAATAGCGTTAGACACACCACTTGTTAATGACGCATTATAATACGTATTTGTGCTTGATGTGGTAAAAGAAGCGTTACCTAATGTGTTATGTGTTGTATACGTAACCGGGCTACCTGTATTTGTTGACCAAGTAAATGGATTACTAATTGTAACAGTGCCGGTGCTGCCAAACGAGAAATTTGGTGTAACAATTTCATTATAAAACTTTACTGTTACATCGCCATTATCAGCAATAGCTTGTTTAACTTCTTCATTATTATCATCAACATTATAAGTTTCAAATAAGAATTTCTTGGCTTCATCCAAATATCTTTCCAGGAATACTCTTTCACCAGGACGTAGAATAATACCAGAACCGATGGAATCACCATTCAATTCAATCTTCGCTAAAACTTTATTGTTTGTTGGATTAAAGAGTTCGATTTCGAACTCATCACCGTCTTTAAGATATACGGTATCTGTGTGTTGTTTAAGTCTTTGTTTACCCTTGGTAATAAATGACTGTGGTTGTGACAACGGCATGGTTGTCCAAATTGATTGTTTCATTTTTCCTTATATTTTTTGTATTTGAACCCGAATTTGTTGGTATCAATTCCAACTCAAATGCCTCTAGGACACTTCGACCTCAACCACAAGGTTTCTAATAAATATATCTAGGAAAAAAAATTTTGTACAGTCTAAAATAACAATTTTCTAAATTTTCTAGAAAATGTTTTTTTGTTTTCATTATCCAATGAAATTAAAAGATTCCAATTGTTCATCATTCTATCTTTATATGATCTTTTAAATTCATCTAAATTAATATTTCTATTAAGAATTCTATCCAATAGATTAACAACTTCTTTTATTCTTTCTTCAGTTTTTTCAATTTCGTCATAATAATGATTTTCGAAAAAATCATCAAAAACATCAAACCCCAATTCTCTAATTATTTTAACGGTATTTTTTTGTGCAACCCAAATTGGTATTTGGAAATAAAAAAAAGGCTTCATAGACTTTTCTGTAATAAATCCTCTTCCTTCAATTGGTGCTCCATGACCAATGAATGTTTCAACAACAACATTAATCAATTGATTTATTTTTTCGGGGTCAATTATTTTATGTTGATCGTTATTCCCAACATATTCATTATCAAAAACGATTGGTAATAAATCTCTAACTTCTGGAGAAATATTTTCCAACATTTTAGTATGATTAGTCATGTCATTAAAAACACCAAAGGATAAGTCAATAACAGATTTATCGTTCCACCATGTTTTTTTTATTAATTCGTGAAAAAAGAAAAATCTAGCCGGTTTGAATTGTCTAATTAAACATAAAAAATGTTTTGTTGGTATTGTTTCTGAAAATGGGTTTTCGCCTTTAAAATCTACAACAGGTAGTTTAACGAAGAACTCCCAAAAAGTTTCTGTTTTAACATTTGATGGTCTATCATAATATGTTGAATATAACACTCTGATATTGTCATCAATAATACCAACACCATTCAATAATTTAATTAATGGTACTAATGATTTGTGATATACTCCCTCACCTAAAAATGAAAATAAAAAAGTAATGTCTTTAAAGTCAACATTACCTCTAACCTCATCAATTTTTTGTTTTAGGTTATTTAATTTTTCATTTTTGTTGGTTCTTAAATTAAAAGAAATAAATGAATTTATATCTACATATAAACAGAATAAATCGCTTTTTTCTATATCATTAACTAAATCAACATCAAACTTGAGAAAGTGTTCTATTTCATGTTCCCAAGGATGATGTTGATCGTCAAGCTTTAATAATTGTAAAGACCCCATTGATTACTTTCTTTTTACAATCTCGTCTATGATTCCATAGTTTAACGCGTCTTCAGAACTTAACCATAAATCTCTTGTAGCGTCTTGTTTAACTTGTTCTCCGCTCTTTCCACAATAATCACCTAATAGGTCAAAAAGAATTGTATTCAATTTTTTCCATTCAATCATGTCAATTTCAGCGTCTTGAATATTACCACTGAACCCACCGCTAGATTGGTGTAACATTGTTCTAGAAAAACGTAAAGAACCTCTTTTACCCTTAGTGCCGGCCCCTAAAAGAACTGACCCCATAGATGCCGCCATACCTGTGTTAATGGTTCTAATATCTGATTTAATATAATCCATTACATCAACCATAGATAAACCAGATTTAACTGATCCACCGGGGCTATCAATATGCATTGTGATATCATTATAGTCAATACTATCCAAGAACATTAATTGTGCTTGCACAATTGTTGACATCTGATCATTCACAACACCAGCAACCCAAATGATTCTTTCCATCATTAAACGCGAAAACACATCCATTACGGTTACATTCAATTGTCTTTCTTCAAGAATATATGGCGTTAAGCTATTTTCAATATTCTTATTAAAGTGATGCATGTTTAGAGAACTAATCCCACGGTCTTTTGCATACAAACCGAAATCACGTACTTCTTTTGGCGTCATAATAGATTTAATTTAGTATTGAACAAATATACTTAAAATTCCTCGTAATAAAAAACAATGTTTTTATTATCAATAATTCATTCTAGATGTTATGTAATCGATAGAAGAAACATTGTCTTCTTTTTTGATCATGATGATATTATCGGACCAGTTTCTTATTAACGGGTTGTGCGATATTACAAAGATATGTTCAAAATAGTTTTTGATTTTCTTAAAGAACTCACCAACCATTTCTAAGTTTTCATCAGCAATTTTACCAAACACTTCATCCATAACAACAATATTTGGCTTAGGTAATGAAGAAACTTTAGTAAGTACACTTCTTAACGCTAACGAAGATATTGTTCTTTCATAACCAGATCCAGAGTTTAATGGTTTAACAATTCTTGTTTCAGAATCAATCATTAAAAACTCTAATTCATTCTTATCATTGATGTTCAATTCCAAGAAGAAATAACAGCTATCTGATAATAAACGATGCAATTCTTGGTTAATCAATGGAATCATATTTTTTAAGATGGTTTTAGAAATACCGTTTTTACCATACACCATTAAATAAATTTTGAAAACACCTTGCAGTTCTTCTTCTGCTTTAATCTTCTCAATTAATTTATTATTAACCTCAATCTTTTCTTTTAGTGTAGTAATATTACCACGATGTCTTTCAATAGAAATATTGGTATTTCTAATATCACCATTGGCGGTGTCTATCTGTGTTTTTAAAACAACAATCTCATTATCAATTTTTTGATTCTCATCTAACTTAGATTTGTTTTGTTCAAATCTTTCTAACTTCATTTTTTTAGAATCAATCTCCAATTGCTTTTGGTCCACTTCTAATAAAAAACGCTCTTTTCTAAGTTTGTTTCTTTCATAAGTGTCAAACTCTGTTTTCAAATTTTCAAAAGCAGTTGATTGTTCTTTTAGTTGATCAACCTCCGTAAGATTGGTTTGAATATCTTTTTTATATTGCTCAATCTCATTTTTGGTATCTTCAATCTCATCTGAATGATCAACTTCATCTAAGGGTCTATTACACTTAGGGCATATCTTACCTTCTTCTAAAAGTTTGATGTGTTTTTCTTTTTCGGTGATTTCTCTTTCACCTAAACGATTTTCCATTAAAAGCTGATTGATCTTTGCTTTTAATTCATTATGATCCGCTTCAACATAATATTGTGATGGTTCAGAAACCGCAATCGCATCACTTTGTGATCTGCTGGCGTCTTGTTTAGAAATTAAATCTTTAATTTCATTTTCTAATGTAACCGGATTTATTTTAATAAGCTCTTGATCAATGTCATTATTTCTAGCCGATAATAAACCATCACGTCTTTCTTCGTATGATAATAACTTACTTTTAAAATTCTCTAATGCTGTTTCCAATCTAGAAATTTCATTAGTTGAATTAGTAATGCTTTCTTCGTTAGTTGTATTTTCGTGTTCCAAATCAACAATGTTGTTTGTATTTGAAACTAGTTTTTTTGACCAATCAGAATATATCTCTTTACAGATTTCTTCTTTTTGTTTTAAACTTTCTAACCCTAAGAATTTTGTAAGTATTTGACCTCTAGCTGTTGGTTTAGATTCAATTAATTCTTCTAAATTATAACCGGTCGTTAAAATGGTTGATAAGAAGTCTTCCTCAGTTCCGATAGCTGATTTAATAAACTCCTCAGTTTCTCTTCGTTGTTCACCAGTTAAATTTTCTGTTGTGCCATCTTCTTTCTCTTTATAGAAATCTAAATCAGCTTTAACACTATACTCACCACTTCTACCCTTTTTTCTTGTTAAGCTTCTTTCGATTACATAATTCTCACCATCAATAGTGATATAACCCTTTACAACAACTTCATCATCGTCAGTAAACTTATTAAAGATTTCTGCGTTAGTCTTAGTCTTTGTTGTTGAGTTGAAAAATAAAAACATTAATAGATCAACAGAAGATGTTGATTTACCACCAAAGTTTTTAGGTGTTGATTCTATTACTGATATACCAGCTAATGGTGTAAAATCAATAACATTATCTTTACCGAAAGATAGGAAATTAGAAAACTCTATTTTCTTAATAAACCATTTATTATAGCGGACCTTGTTCTGATTAATTTTATCAATCTCAGAATTAACTCTACTATCTAAACGATCAACTAGTTCCCATTTGATTTGTATACCGTTTTCAGTCAGGAAGTCCCGCATCAAAGTTTTTTGATACTGCGGATCTAAAATGCTATCAGTTACTTCTAACGTCTTTAATCTGGTATTTTGTTTGTCAGTTAAAGTCTTTGTAACTACTTGTACATGCTTAGTATTGTACTTTGTTTGGAAGTACGCTTTTACCCTCTTGATTCTTTCAGGGGTAAAATTTTCTGAGACGTCTTCCCAGTCGATCTTTATAAATGGAGCTTTCATGCTCTAAAGATAACTAAAAAAAATTAAAACGCAAAATTATCTACTTAATTCTACTTTCTTCAAAAAATTCTATAATACCATTAATTGCCCAAACCATACCACATGTTGCCATACCGTCAAAAAATATTTGGAATAACCAATTGATATCCAAGAATTTAGATGTTAAACCACCTAAACAAATAGACATAAAAAACCCAACCCAGGTTGATGTGCACATCATACAACTTAATAAATCACCAAAAAAAGTGGATTTCTTTTTTATTAATGCTCTGGTGTTTTCAAAAATGCTACCGTAAACAAGTATAGTTGACATTCCGTATGCTGTGAATGCCCATAAAAATATTAATGCCATTATAATGTATTTAAATAAGTTCTTATTATTTCAGAATCCCTTTTTCTTTCATTGTGTTGTGCTTCGGTAAAGAAATTGTGGAATATATAATTTTTATCATCAACGGATTCTGTATAGATTTCGTCTAAGTTATTACCGGTTAAATTAAATCTATCGTGGAAAATTTTAATATCATCTTCATATAATGATATGTGTAACTCATTGCTAATCAATTCGATCCAACTATCACACGCACCACTGTTTGACCATCGGCCAGTTAGTTCAACCCATTTTCTTGGAATGATTGGAAACAACATTCTGTTTTCTTGTCTACAATATTCTGTATGATTAACAACCAATGGGTTAACTACCATAAATTTATTTTGATATTTGTCCATCACTAAATCATAATGATTTGTTTCCATTAAACAATCATCGTTCCAAAGTAATAGATAGTCTCCGGTGGCAAGCTTTGCCATTTCGTTAACATATAAATTGAGATTTTTATAAAAATGCCTTTCACTAGTGTATATTTTAATAAATGGTTTATCTTTTATATATTCTTCAGTTTTAGATATGGTATCAACATCGTCATCATCCATTGCAACTAACACTTCCAAATTATTTAAATCAGAACACTTTTGAATTAAACTATCTGTTGATTTAACAAACAAATCAAAACGTTTTCTTGTAGGGTATATAATACTAAGCTTCATAACTGTTTATAAAATTTTTTAATTTTTCAGCATCTTCTGATCTCTTTTGGACCATTTTTTCTGAATGATATAACGCATCAACATTGTCTTTTCTGTGTCGCGCTAATCTATCTAAATGGTTTGAGTCAAATGTTGCTTTACCAAAAGCTGGATGCATGTGTTCGGTATAAATGTCAACGTGTACTCTTTTATTTAAAATATTTGATACGTCGTTTAACCAAGTGTCATTGTAATCACTACTAAAATACGGCGGTACAAAATAACCGCAAACGTTTACCCAATTTTTATGTAAAAAACCATGAGTACCAAATCTCTCGTTCCAGTACCCATCATTCCCGTGCACAAAAATAATCTTGTCTTTAGATTTATTAAACGCTTCTAATACTTTATCATCCCAACCCTGTGTTTGAAAAACAATATCATCTCCGCAATGCATAAAAATATCTGCTGTGGCTAATGGTTGAATTTGATTCCACATTTCACTCAACACAATTCTAGGACCTTGCAGGTATTTTATTTGTTCTGGAGATATCTTAACTTTTAACTCTTCTAATTTTTCTTTAGATGCATTATCATCATTATCAATATAGAAAACGAATTCAATTTTTGTTGGATCAGACGCCATTTTTAAACAACTCATTACAAGTCTATCAATACTTGATGGTCGAACTCTAGTTGGCGTTAATATGCTTATATTCATTATTTAAATTTGAAAATCGGTATTTCAATCATCTTGTGTTTATTGCGTTTGTGATGTTTGTTATAAACTTCTAAAACTTCTTTTTCCCTATCTGTAAGAATATCGGTACCATTATATTTCATAGCCCATTCTAATTCATCATATGTTGCACCTATTTGATCTTCATCTTTTCTATCATCATCCCACAAACCATCTGTTGGTCTGGCTTTTAATATACCATCAACTACACCTAGTTCTCTTGCGATCTCGTAAACTTCACTTTTATACAAGTCAGCAATTGGTGAGATGTCTACTCCACCATCACCATACTTGGTATAAAAACCAACACCAAAATCTTCTACTTTATTACCGGTACCAACAACTAAACCATTTTTTGATTGAGCAACTTGATATAATGTAACCATTCGTAATCTCGATCTACTATTAGCTAAACCTAATAAACTAGAAAACCCATCACCAAGTTGTTTTGAAACGGCTCCTTCAAATTCAACAAATGTTTGTGTGAGATTAATTTTAAGCCCAACAACATTTTTATAATTTTCTTCTAACCACTTAATGTGTTGATCAGATAAATCAACTTGTTCTTGTTTTTGTTTAATCGGCATGTTTAAAACATATACCGGCTTACCCGTTAATGCACATAGTGTTGATGTAACGGCAGAATCAATTCCGCCAGATACACCAACAACAAAGCAATCTAATTTATTTGTAGTTAGATAATCATCTAACCAAGTTACTATTTGTTTATAATCTTTCATTAGTTACCTACTTTAATATATTTCACGTTCTCATCTGTGATGTCTAGATATCTCCAAACATCAATCACCACAGAACCTTCTGGGAATTTATAATTCTTGAATTCAGAATGCTTTGTTGCAATAAAATAAACACCTGGTTTAAATTCTGGTTTAACTTCATCAATAAATGGATCATAGTGTGTATAATCCACATTTCTTTCTGATAATATATTTGCTAATAAAATTGCAGGTGAACCTAAAATTAAATTGGTTTCTTCTTTAAATGTTTTACCTAAGATATAATATGGCCCATCGTGATCCATGATTAAGTCAGCTAAGAATTCTGTTTGATCTTCTCTTGCTGCCATAATATCTTCAAAGAAATTATGTGATAAATCTAATTTTTTTGCCAACCAACTCATTGCGATATTGTCTCTTGGGTGACAACCACCACCATCTCCCATACCACCATTTAGATATTTTGGAGAGATTAATCTTTCGTTGGCTAACTTAATACCACCCATAACGCCGTCAACGCTAGCACCAGTCTTGTGACAAATTTCCATAACAGTGTTTGCAAACACAATTTTCATTCCTATGAATGTATTATAGCAAACTTTAATTAACTCTGCATTAACGATATCTGTTTTATAGAATGGTCTATCGTGCAATGTTTTATACAATTTTTCAGCCGTTTCTGCTGCCCATTGATCATCAACACCAAATAAAACAAATTCTGGATGTGTAAAGTCGTGCAATGTTGTACCCATAGCAATAAAGAATGGATTATAACATAACTTGAACTTAGGATTATCTTTAATAATTGGTTTAATTTCTCTTTCAATTGTTCCAGGAAGAACTGTAGAAATAATGATCACAACCTTGTTTTCAGATTGATTAGCAATAGCATTAGATAATGCTTGAATTCCGCTTTTTAAATAAGCGTAATTAAAATCATCCCTTTCTTGTGGGATTCTAGTACAACCTTCATATTTGTAATCGTGTGGAGTTTGAATTGGAACAAAGATAATTTCACTGTTGTTCACAACCTCTTCTACCGATCCGAAATTGATTGTGTGTGTTTGTAATAACTCAGGAGAACCTTCTTCTCTGTATGGTAAGACCTTTGTGTCTAAGATTTCTTTAACCTGTGGATTAATATCGTACCCCCAAACTTGGTGACCTTTGTTGTTTATTGCTAGTGCGCATGGTAAGCCTAGTTTTCCTAGACCAATAAAGCCTACATTCATTTTACTCATCATATAAATTGTTTAGATTACTGCTCTTAAGATACTTAGCTTTATTGACATTTTCAAGTGTATCTGTGATATTTTTGAGTTCATTAGTTAATTTTTCATTCTCTTTTTTAAGAAAATCAATTTCTTTAACTAACTCATCTTCTTTAGCATTATCTCTAACAATTTTAACAACTTCTTTTGTGTCCCCCTCAACAAAAACTTCCTTAATGACCTCCTTAATAACTTCGACTTTTACTTCTTTAATAATCTCTACAGGGACCTCTTTAATGACCTCAACAATAGTTTCTTTTTCGACCACTTCCTTTTTAATACTATTACCGCTAGTTGGGGTTTCTCCATATTTTTCAATAGTAAACCCCCGCTGAAATATTTTTCTAGCGAGGGCTTCCACATCTTTAATCTCGTTTATTTCACAATAGCTTAAAAACTCACTATCCAGGGTTAACGAGCTGTTCTTTTTCATCTTCTATATCTTTAATATCATTTATTTTAAAATGGAGAAATGGCTGGTCGCTTTCAATATCAATGAATTTATATTCATTTGACTCCATGTCATAAATACCGTAGCCATGATGTTTAACGGTCTCACCAAAATTTTGTTGGATTAGTGAACCAACCATACTAGCTAAACCGCCACCAGGTAATTTAAATGTTTGTCTCTTATGAATATCACCGCATAGCAATAAATCTAGGTTAATAAAGTTTAAACGATCATAACCATCATCGAATTTAAAACCTAAATCAGTTGACATCCCTTGGATTGCACCATGAAATAAACCAATATATGTTTTATCATTTTCTTTCTTAAATTCAGGACGAGCATTATGTTGATATAGTGAATAAACAACCCAATTAACATTATCATCTTGATATACTCCCATGTCTTTATAATACGTAATGTTATCATTATTTAATAATTCAACAACGGGAGTAATACTGTCTAGGCGTTCGTGATTGTTTTCTAAGAAATCATGATTACCCGGGATGATAATAACTTTACCATATGATGTTAATTCTTTTAAAAACCAAGTAGTTAAAAGAAGTTGTTCATTCGAGATATTAATTTTTTGATGTGCGATATCACCCGCAATAACAATTCTAATTTCGTTGTGCGATATATTTTCATCTGCCCATTCTAAAAATTTACTTCCGATCTCTTTTAACAATTTATCAAACTGTGCTTTATACAAATCATGCATAGCATAGGTTCTGATGTGTAAATCAGCAATGTGTACAATTTTCTTTATCATCTTCTTATATATTTTGACATGTCTAAATTTAAAACTTTGATGTTAACATCGTTTGGTACTTTATATTCTTGATAAGTTCCGTCTTCTTTTAATAAAACGATAACGCAACCAAGCAATTTAGTATCAGCAAACTTTGTACCTTCTAACATTTTCATCAATAGTCTTCCGTAAAAAGGTAATTGCAAATAATAATGACCTAATGCTGTGTCATGATATTCACCAAATGGGTTGTACATTTTACCCGTGTACCATTGCACTTCAAAATTCTTAGGTTGATTAGTCTTCCAATCGGTAATAACAAAACCAAAATTTGTTTTCTCTTTGTTCATCATTAACCAAACTTTATCCGGCTGACCAGTATAACCTAATTCATTATCGCCTAACACAATTTCAGTGTCCAATAATATTGCTCCTCTTTCTTGCATCAAATCTAGGAAATTTTTCCCAGCTTTAATCATATTGTCACTTTTATTTTTTTGTGCTTCGTCAATCGTGAATATTGGTTGTCTAACTTCTTTGTAACCACCGTATCTACTTATCACATCAGATTCTAATTCAAAGTGAACTCGGCTACCCATATTAGTTGAATAGTCCCCAGCTTTTTTCCATTCAGCAAGTAATTCTTTAGATGCATCAACATCTCCTTTACACATTTGTAAAGCTTTGCCTTCCGCATCAAAATGCTTATGAAACTTCTTAACTAACCTAGAAACAGATAAAAAATCGTTTTTGACATTTCCGTCCACGTCTTTCATATAATAAACGTGATCTTCTTCAATAAACGTAAGTCCTAATTGGTTTCTTCTTTGTTCTAATAACTCATTGATCTCCAATGAGATGTCTTTTAAATTCATATTATTCTAATTGTTTTTTTTCTAACCCTTCAAAATTTCCGCGTAAATCCGCAATGTCTTTATCTAGCGGCATTTTAACTACCCAAACTTTTCCAAATAATTTACCACCGTTTAGTTTGTGATATAATCTTTCAGCATTAGCCCAAGCATCACCATCAAGAACTATTACAATTTGTTTAGCGTTTTCATATAATTTCTTAAACAAAAGTTCACTCATTACTTTACCTAGTAACGGTATTGAGTTTTCCACAAATATGCTATCAAATGCCCCCTCAACAATATAAACTGTTGAATCCCAGTTAATTAAGTGTTCATTAAAAATGATTAATTCTTTTGGTACATCTGGGTTTTTATATTTTAATTTGGATTTGGTATAGTACGATCTGGCAATAAAATAATTTAAATCACCTTCTTCATTATATGATGGAATAATTATTCTACCGGCATAGGGGCCTTGATAAGCAAAGCCAATGTTGTACTTTTTTATCATCATATCATTAACCCCCCTACTTTTTAAGTAAGCGGTTGCTTGTCTATAATGATGTGTTAGTCTTATCCCTAAAGTACATTGATTAAATGAAACATACTCTAATGGTAGTCTAATTGCTTTAACATACCTCTTTGTTTCACCAACATCTTCTGGTTTTAATAATTCATATAATTTAAGATGCCTAGATGTGCCATATCTTTTAACCAAACGATATAAACCACCCTGTGTGCCGTGTGTATCGCTGCACGACCAACACTTATAAACCCCCATTCTATAGTTGATTTCAAGATTACCCTTTCCATCTCCATGGTCTAAACCCTTTATATCATGTGAGCAAACAGGGCAGTCAAAAGAAATTTGACCCTTGTAGTCATTGTGCATTTTTGGAGAACCTAGAATATCTTCTAAGATATCAATTATCTGTCCGTAATCTGTTTCAGTATTGGTCATGAAACTAATATAGTAAAAATAAATGACAAAAAAAAATCCCCTGGACACCACCCCAGGGGAATACCAACCAAAATACAACTTGCGTTGTACCCTCGTCTATATCTAATATAGTTCCTTTTCTTTTAAAAAAGAAACCATAGTTGCCATTTATTTTTCTTCTTTAATCATATTAATATATCCAATAACAGCTGTAGCTGCATCAGCCATATCATAATTTTCTTTTTTCAAATTACCTGTCTTACCATATAACCATTTTACTTCTGGGCATACAGCATTAACGTGTTCCCAAATAACGTGCTTTTTGTCAATATCTTTCGGATATCCACCAAATAAAACATTTCTTCCTTTATCGTTTGCACCAACTAAATCGGGAAACGCAAATTTTCTAGCGTTATATGTGGAAATAAAAGTTGGTAAGATACCTAAAACATCATAACAATTTTTTAAGATCAAGGTATTATATCTTAATAAAGTACCAACAGTGTATATGTTGTTTGATTGTAATAATGGTTCTTCAATAATAACACGAGTAATACCCATGTCTTTATATTCCATTAAATGTTTTTTAAACGCGTCTGCTTTCTTGATAAGTTCTTCAATCTTATCTTCTGGTTGTGGTTTAATTTTAGGAGAAAAATGAGTCAACTCAAGTAAATTTTTACCTGTTAAATCAAATATCGCCCACCCAATTGTCTTTGTTGAGATGTCTAGTCCAAGTATTTTGGATTTGTTTTTAAATTTTAATTCCATAAACAAAAGATAAAATTTTATTTATCATTTGTAAAGTCTTTTAGAAATCTAATCTTACAGAAAATACTTGTGTACCAGTTCTTTCTACCGGTTTTGCGGTCTTTGCAATGATTAGCGCTTCTTTAGCTTCGTTTAATAATGCTATTTCAGTAATTCTAGGATTACCGGTAACGTATGTTGGATTTTGAGATGTTCTAAATTGAGTTGATGGTAAGTTTATCATATAATTTAAAACAGCAACATCTGTGGCTCTAGTCAATCTAATACTACCTGGGAAAGGTTGTGAGTCTCCGAACTCTGGTGATGTGTTTGCGACGTCTAATGCTATTGTATTTTGAGTATCTGGGAATAAACCTAAATAATCTTCAATATCATAGTAACTAGCAGAATTAAAATCATCTCCGGTCACCACAAATTGGTAGCCATATAAATTAGATGGATTAATTAGTGAACCCATTGTATGCCCACTTATTTGATCAGTAACGTCTATAATTTTCCAGTTCCCTGGAGTTGGTTGATTACCAGTTGGGATAACTTGAACTAAAGCATACATTTTGTTAGCAATATAACCACTAGTGTATGCACTATTACTCATGTTTCTAAATGCGTTTGTTTCAAATCTAAAAGATATGTTCGATGCACTTGTTCCAGTAACTTTATTATAATAATTACAATGCATGCCATCTATACCTGTTGTACCAGTATATTCAAACATATAAGTAACCCAAGCTGTTTGGCCAGTTAAAATTAATGGGTCCACACTCAAAGAACACGGAACATCTTTTGATGTAACTGTTGCTCTTGGTGCTGGTAATGTCCAACGTCTATTTGATTTATAATCTAATATTGCAACTAATTCTTGATCATCAAAAACAATTAATTTCTTATCAACAAATACTTTACCAACCCTAACACCTTGTTCATCAATCAAATATCTAAATTTAACATTGTTTGAATTTGGTTTTAAGTTTTTTCTTGATGATACGTAGTAATCTGTTGTATCTATTGTAAATAATGCACCAATTGTGGTTCCAGTATTTCTATGATATTTTATAAATGGTATATAAACTTCGAAATCATCAATATCAGTTGATTCATGTGCTATATAATCATCATACTTGTAAAATCTTTCCGGGTCGTTAACAATATCCCCTAATTCAGAAAAGTGAACAATTGCAATGCAACGTTGATCTTCTGGAGTAACGTTTACGCTTTCTCCAAATGAATTAACAAATGCTGTTGGGTTAGTTATAGTCCCACCAGTCATGTTTGTAAATGTTTGTCCTGAACTAGTAGTGTATCCCAAATATTCTTTGGTAGATGCGTACTTTGTACCTGTGTAACCATATAAACTTTCGTCTATTCCGCCATAATCTAAACCGGCTGGTTTTTGTGTCCAAACCAATTCTAGTCCCCATGGATCATGCTGTGATAAATTTGAAACAGGATTAGGTGAACAAACTGGAGACACTTCTGTATCAATCGGATATTCTAGTTTACATTTGTTACAGATAACTTGTGCGTAACCACCAGATGCGCTTAGGTTTGGCATCACTCTATCTAAAGTAATGTCATTACCAGAGATACTCACAATCTTGTATATTAAACTTTGTGAAGCACCACTAATTACATCATCGGCACCAACAAACCTTGTTTTAAATGTTATTGTGATATATTCACAATTATTAAAAGACGTACCACTTGGTACTGTTATAATAGATCCCCCGTCGATTTCTGTCATTGGGATTTCTTGTGTTGTACATTCTACTGTTGTTCCAGTACACGCAACAGTGTCATATTCGAAATATTGAGAAACAAACCCAGCTGGCCCCATCACATTCTTGATCGTGTCAATATATGACTGTCTAACCGGATCGCCATATGTTACTGTGCTGCTACTAGATAATTGATATGGGTATTTAACTTGTTGATCATTATCCATTGGGGATAACACTTTCTGATATGGTATTGAACCGGCACCAGTATATCCACTGAAATTATAATCAAATTCAGAATCACCTATCTGAAAATACTTTATCACGAAATTACCCTCTGAAATGTATTTTCTTCCCTTTCTAGTTATCCTAGATGATAAAAATTCAGAATTATTGTTATTTAAAAAACTCATATCTTATAAATATCTTTTTTTATTTTTATAAACAGCCATCAGATAAATTACCATAAAAAACTATTGAATTCCTAGATTGTACAGGATTTGGCAATTGAAACACACCTGACTCTAGTGTCGAGTCGTTAGAACCAGAACACCAAGAATTATTTATTGGGCCGGGACTAAAATCCGTTAAGCCAACTTGTGTATAAATGTTTATTCTTGGCACAACCGCACCGTTCGTTTTTGCTACAAGTATTTTATACCAATATCCGGGAGTTCCAACAAATGAACGAGTTTCATATGCCCCATCAGTTGAAGCAAATTGTAAAGCTGATGTAAAAATAATATTATCAGATGATTGCAAAATTGTAAAATTACCATCTGAACCAGATCTACCTTGGAAATTAGCGGTAATTGCGTAATTTGTTGGTGGTGTTACTGGTGTAGAACAGTTAAAAATAACAGTATAACTATCACTAACTTGATTATCTGGGTCCGCAGCACCAACTAGAACTTTTAAACTATATGTTTTTGAACTATTATATGTAAACGTAAAGTCACCGGTACCATCAGTATCTATCGGGTTACCGGTCCATGGACCAGAATAACTTGTATCGGCGCCCGCCCAGGTACTTCCAGTTAAATAAGCACCGCTTTCATATATGTCAAATTTATTGGGTCTGCCATATGCCGTATAATTAACAGTGATTATATCGCCATTTAGTCTTTCAGAAAAATCTAAATTATAATCTATGTTAGCAAAAGTCATTAACTCATATGTTCCATTTATAGTGTCACCACAACCAGGTAACGGAACTGTTGGTGTCCTTGTTGGGGTAACACTTGGTGTAATTGTGGGGGTTATTGTTACTCCCGGTGTCGCAGTCGGCGTAACGGTTGGTGTAGGGGTAGGGGTAACTGGTTGAAGTTCTATTGAAACGGAACATGGACAATCATTCATTGATTTCACAATCAATTCGGTTGTTCCGTCTGGTATACCAGTAACAACGTAGTTGGCTAATGATGTTTTAGTTATACCACTGTGTAATAGGTTACCAGCAACTGCTGATGTATGATAAATAGAAAAATTATCCGCATCTGTGGTTGGGGTAGTTAAACATATTGTTACTGAAAATGCCATAATGATAAATAGTCTATGCCATATTTTTTAATAAATTCTTTATTGGTTCTAAAACTAAAAATTCTTTCATTCCTTTGTTATATATGAAATCATATACCAGATATTGATAATATTTCTTAATTTTTGGGTTTTTGAAAACCTCTGATTTTTGATCCCATAAATGGTAAAATTTCACATCTTTAGATTCATCATACCCAATTGGAGTAACCCAAGCAGGCGTAGATAGTGCCGTTTTTTTATGTGTTGGGTATTGTAGAAAAGTTTGTTGTTTAAGGACCCCCGATTTGAAATTATCATGCTTATGTAATATTTGACCTAAGCAACCTTGTTCCGAATGAAGAAAAAGCCACTCAGGTACCCCGTTTTCATATTTTGATTGAATAATGTATAAATTTTCTTTTTCATATATTTTTTGTAATTCTTTGTTGTTCATGTACACAAAACAAACATTTGGCATCATGATAGTTTCGTCAAAATCCAAACTAGGAAATAACCCAATACCTTGTAAATCTTGTAGGCTGTACATATGTTCCTTTCTTAAAATCTCATTGTGGGCGTAAACAATATCATTTTTAAAAAAGTTTTTAGG
>JACCDG010699378.1_pt1 | contig 24701 bp, 28 predicted proteins | sample 7442471 | NCBI WGS metagenome assembly JACCDG01 (sample SAMN15323444, study PRJNA562643) | freshwater metagenome | isolation source: river surface water | place: USA:Blue River Watershed | collected 2017-08-17 | reverse complement strand
CGCAGGTGGCGCAGGTGGCCAGCGGCTACGTCTACTACGTCTCGCTCAAGGGCGTGACGGGCTCGGGGGCGCTCGATACCGCCGCGGTGCAGCAAATGCTGCCGCGCATTCGCCAACATGTGCACATCCCCGTGGGCGTGGGCTTTGGCATCCGCGACGCGGCCAGCGCCCGCGCTGTGGGCGAGGTGGCCGACGCGGTGGTCATTGGCACCCGCCTGATCCAGCTGATCGAGAACGAAAGCGCCGAGCGCGCGCCCGCCGTGGCGGCCGAGTTTTTGCGCGGCATTCGCCAGGGCCTGGACCAGCCGGCCTGATGCGCACGCACACCCCCCGCAAAGGCGGGGATAATAGCGGCAAGGAGATGTCTGTATGAGTTGGCTTGAAAAGCTGTTGCCCCCCAAGATCCAGCCCACCGACCCGGCCGAGCGCCGCAGCGTGCCCGAAGGCTTGTGGATCAAGTGCCCAAGCTGCGAGAGCGTGCTCTACAAGAGCGATCTGGAGAACAACCAGAACGTGTGCCCCAGCTGCGGCCACCACCACCGCATCAGCGCCCGCGCCCGGCTCAATGCCTTTCTGGACCCCGAGGGCCGCTACGAGATCGGCCAGGAGGTCGTGCCCGTCGATGCCCTCAAGTTCAAGGACAGCCGCAAATACCCCGAGCGCGTCAAAGAGGCCATGGAGCAGACCGGCGAGACCGATGCCCTGGTGGTGATGGGCGGCGCGGTGCACAGCATCAGCCTGGTGGCGGCCTGCTTCGAGTTTGACTTCATGGGCGGCTCGATGGGGTCGGTCGTGGGCGAGCGCTTTGTGCGCGGCGTGCACACCGCCATCGAGCAGAAGGTGCCCTTTGTCTGCTTCACCGCCACCGGTGGCGCGCGCATGCAGGAAGGCCTGCTCTCGCTGATGCAGATGGCCAAGACCAATGCCGCCCTCACCCGCCTGGCCAAGAAAGGCCTGCCCTACATCAGCGTGCTGACCGACCCCACCATGGGTGGGGTGTCGGCCGGTTTTGCCTTCATGGGCGATGTGGTGATTGCCGAGCCCAAGGCGCTGATCGGTTTTGCCGGCCCGCGCGTGATCGAGACCACGGTGCGGGTGACCCTGCCCGAGGGCTTCCAGCGCGCCGAGTTCCTGCAGGACAAGGGCGCGATCGACTTCATTTGCGACCGCCGCGAGCTGCGCCGCAAGGTGGCCAGCCTGCTGGCCATGCTGCAGCGCCAGAGCGCCGACGCGATCAGCTGAGGCTGGCGTCGTCGCGGTAGAACACCTCGACCCGGCCCTTGAGCTTGATCAGCAGGGGCCGGCCCTTGCGGTCAAGCGTCTTGCCAGCGGGTACCCGCACCCAGCCTTCGCTGACGCAGTATTCCTCCACATCAAAGCGGTCGCGGCCGTTGAAGCGGATGCCCACATCGTGTTCAAAGACCGCGGCCACATGGTGCGGGCTGCGGGGGTCGATGCTCAGGTGATCGGGAAGCGGGGGACGTGCGTTGGCGTTCATGCGTCGATTCTCGCCGATTCCGGGCCCCGAAGAACTTAAAATAACGCCTTTGCGGAGCGCCCTGGGCACTCCGATCCCCTTGTCTGCCCACCCCACCGGCCTGTGGCCGGCTCACCCATGTCCCAATCGCCCGAGCTCCAAAGCGCCCGGCCCGCCGAGGCCGCGCCCCAAGACGACAACCAGCTGATCGCCGAGCGGCGCGACAAGCTCAAGGCCCTGCGCGAGCGCCAGCAGGCGGGCGGGCCGGTGGCCTTCCCCAACGACTTCAAGCCGGCGCACCATGCGCAGGCCCTGCACGAGGCACACGGGGCCAAGACCCCCGAGCTGCTCACGCACGAGGCCCAAGGGGTCCGCGTGGCCGGCCGCATGATGCTCAAGCGCGTGATGGGCAAGGCCAGCTTTGCCACCTTGCAGGACGCCAGCGGCCGCATCCAGATCTATGTGGTGCGCGACGATGTGGGCGAGGCCGACTACGCCGACTTCAAGCACTGGGACCTGGGCGACATCCTGGGCGTGGAGGGCAAGCTCTTCAAGACCCGCACCGGCGAGCTGTCGATCCACGCCAGCCAGATCCGACTGCTGACCAAGAGCCTGCGCCCCATGCCCGACAAGTTCCACGGCATGCAGGACCAAGAAACCAAATACCGCCAGCGCTATGTCGACCTGATGACCGACGAGGTGGCCCGCAAGCGCTTTACCGCGCGCAGCCGCGCCGTCTCGGGCATCCGCGAGTTCATGGTTCAGCACGGTTTTCTGGAGGTCGAGACGCCGATGCTGCACCCCATTCCCGGGGGGGCCAATGCCCGGCCGTTTGTGACGCACCACAACGCGCTCGACCAGGAGATGTACCTGCGCATCGCCCCCGAGCTGTACCTCAAGCGCCTGATCGTGGGCGGCTTCGAGCGGGTCTTCGAGATCAACCGCAACTTCCGCAACGAAGGCATCTCGGTGCGCCACAACCCCGAGTTCACCATGATGGAGTTCTACGCGGCCTACTGGAACTACCAGGACCTGATGCAGTTCACCGAGGACCTGGTCCGCGATGCCGCACAAAAAGCCGTGGGCACCCTGCTGCTCACCTATGGCGGCCAGCCGGTGGACCTGTCCAAGCCCTTTGCCCGCCTGACCATCCGCGAGGCCATCGTGCGCCACACCGAGGCCGGCGATCGCGTGGACGACCCGGCCTGGCTGATCCAGGCGCTGCAGGGCCTGGGCCTGAGCGAGGAGAAGGACAAACTCTCCAAACGCAGCCTGGCCAGCCTGCAGGTGCTGTACTTTGAAGAGACGGTGGAGGACAAGCTCTGGGAGCCGACCTTCATCATGGAGCACCCGACCGAGATCTCGCCACTGGCCCGCGCCAACGACCAGCGACCCGAGGTGACCGAGCGCTTTGAGCTCTACATCACCGGCCGCGAATTTGGCAACGGCTTCTCGGAGCTCAACGACGCCGAGGACCAGGCGGCCCGCTTTGCGGCCCAGGTGGCGGCCAAGGACGGCGGCGACGACGAGGCCATGTTCTTTGACCACGACTTTGTGCGCGCGCTCGAGTACGGCATGCCGCCCACCGGCGGCTGCGGCATCGGCATCGACCGCCTGATGATGCTGCTGACCGACAGCCCCAGCATCCGCGACGTCATCCTGTTCCCGGCCCTGCGCCGCGAAAGCTGAAAGCCCGCGCCCGCGGCCGTCACCGGCCCGGGCTGCACGGTCTCAGCGCTGATCGGGCAGGCGCGGCGCCTGCGCGTTGTGCCGCCCGTGGTCGGGGCGCACCTCGCGCACCTCCACATCGACCACATCATCGGCCGGCGTGGCCGCGCCCCCCCAGGGCTGGCCACGGCCGGGCTGCATGCGGCGCATCTGCTGCCACACCACCGCCACCTGGGGCTTGCGCCCGGTGACGAGCCAGCGCAGCAGGCCCCACAGCACATACAGGCCCAGCAGGCCCACCAGAAAGGCCAGAAACACAAGGCCCAGCAGCACCATCAACAGGCGCACCAGGGTGCGCATGAGCGCATGGATCAGGTTCATGGCAAACGGTCCAGGGCTTGCAGGTAGTCGGCCGAGCGCATCAGCTCGTCCCAGGGGCGTGCCGGGCTTTGCGGGCGCAGCGCCAGGCGCCGGGCCTCGCTGGCGGCGTCGGGCTGCCACTGGCCCTTGACGGCCGCTTCGGTCAGGTCATCGAGCACCTGGTCGAGCTCATGCCCGCCCTCGTGCACGCTGCGATTGCACAGCAGCACCAGGTCGCAGCCCGCCGCCAGCGCGGTGCGCACCGCCTCGCTGTGCGAGAGGGTGCGGCCTTCGAGCTGGCGCGCGGCCGCCATCGACAGGTCGTCGCTGCAGATCGCGCCGGCAAAGCCCAGCTGGCCGCGCAAAATGTCTTGCAACCAGCGGCGCGAGTAGCCCGCTGGGCGTGCGTCCACGCGTGAATAAATCACATGCGCCGGCATCACCGCCCGCAGCACGCTGCCCAGCCAGGCGTAGGGCTGGGCATCGTCGGCCAGGATGCGCTTGAGGCTGCGCCGATCGACGGGCAGCTCATGGTGCGAATCGGCCTGGACCGCGCCATGGCCCGGGAAATGCTTGCCGCAATGCGCCATGCCCGCCTGCAGCATGCCGTGCACCAGGCTGCGCGCCAGCAGGCTGACCACGCGCGGGTCGCGGTCAAAGGCGCGGTCGCCGATCACGCGGCTGCGCGAAACGCCCGCATCGGCATGGTCCAGGTCGAGCACCGGTGCAAAGCTCAGGTCCACGCCGCAGGCGCGCAACTCGCTGGCCAGCACCAGGCCGGTGGCGGTGGCGGCCTCGCAGGCGCGCAGCACGCCGCTGCCAGGCTGGCCCCGCAGGTCCTTCGACCACAGCTGACCGATGGCGCGCATGGGCGGCAAATGGGTCATGCCGTCGGTGCGAAAGCGCTGCACGCGCCCGCCCTCGTGGTCCACGGCAATCAGCAGATCGGGCCGCAGATCACGCGCCTCGGCGCACAGCGCGCTCAGCTGCGCGCGGCTTTGCCAGTTGCGGCCAAACAGGATCAGGCCGCCGGTGAAGGGGTGTTGCAGGCGGCGGCGGTCGTCGGCGTTCAGTTCGGTGCCGGCCACATCCAGGATGAGCGGGGCGTGCGGGTTCATGCGGTCTCCACAATCACATAGCTGGTGGCGTAATCGGATTCGTCGCTCACGCTCACATGCGCGCGCAGACCCCGGGCTTCGCACCATTCGCGCAGCACGCCGTGGGTCACGATGACGGGCTGCCCGCTGGGCAGCTTGGCCACCTCGCACAGGCGCCAGGTCATGGGCATGCGCATGCCCAGGCCCACCGCCTTGCTGAAGGCCTCTTTGGCCGAAAAGCGGGTCGCCACATAGCGCACACCGCGCTCGGGCCAGCGCGCGCTGCGCTGGCGCCAGGTGGCCAGCTCGTTGGGGTGCAGCACCTTGGCCGCAAATCGTTCGCCGTGGCGCGCCAGGCTCTCGCGGATGCGGCGAATGTCGCAGATGTCGGTGCCAATGCCGTAAATCATGCGCGGCGCCTTCAGGCCAGGCAGGCCAGGTAGGCGCGCACCGTTTGGGCGTAGCCCAGCTCCAGCGCATCGGCCACCAGCGCATGGCCGATCGAGACCTCTTGCAGCGCGGGCAGGGCGGCCACCAGGGCCGGCAGGTTGTCGCGGTTGAGGTCGTGACCTGCGTTCACGCCCAGGCCGGCGGCCTGCGCCGCCTGCGCCGCTTGGGCGTAGCGCGCCAGCTGCCCGGCCTGCGCCGGCGTGCCCCAGGCCGCGGCATAGGGCTCGGTGTAGAGCTCGACCCGGTCGGCGCCCAGGGCGCGCGCCTGCGCCATGGCCGCCGGATCGGGGTCCATGAACAGGCTCACGCGCACGCCCAGCGCCCGGCACTCGGCCACCAGCGGGCGCAAGCGTTCGGCGTCTTGCGGCAGCTGCCAGCCGTGGTCGCTGGTGAACTGGCCTTCGCTGTCGGGCACAAAGGTCACCTGGTGCGGGCGCACCGCGCGCACATGCGGCATCAGGTTGTGGAAGGGGTTGCCCTCGATGTTGAACTCGCGCTCGGGCCAGCGCGCCATCAAGGCCGCCAGGTCCTGCACATCGTGCGCGCGGATGTGGCGCTCGTCGGGGCGGGGATGGATGGTGATGCCGTGGGCACCGGCTTGCAGGCAGCACTCGGCCGCGCGGGTCACATCCGGAATGCCCAGATGGCGTGAATTGCGCAGCAGTGCGACCTTGTTGACATTGACAGACAGGGCAACCATGGCCCCATTATCGCGCGCGCTCAGGCCGACGCGCCCGATGGCCCTCGCTGCGCAGTGGCATGCAGCTGCTGCAGGTCCACCATCAGCTGGCGCGTGCGCAGCATGGGCACGCCGCAATGGTGGTGCAGCAGCTGGCGCAGCTGCGTTTGCAAGGCGCTGCGCTGCTCGGCCGGCCAGGCCACCAAGAGGGCCAGCAGGGCACGCAGCGGCTCGGTTGCCTCCAGCGCCTGTGCCAGGCCCACAAACGCGCTGCCAGGCAAGGCGGGCAGGCGCTCGCCCTCGGCCGCGCGCAGGGCCTGCAGGCCCGCCTCGGGCTGCAGCGCATAGGCCTCGTCCGCGGCCAGGGGCTGCTGGTTCATGGTCTGCAGGCGCAGCTCGGGCAGGTGGCCCAGCTCGCGCAGCAGCAACAGCTCGAAGGCGCGCAGCACCGGCCCGCGCAGCAGCTCGGCCCCATCGGCCAGCAGCTGCACCGAACGCGCATAGTGGTCAAACAGGCCAGGGTGCGGATCGTCGCGCGCCAGCAGGCGCATCAGCAACTCGTTGAGGTAGCAGCCCGAGAGCAGGGCCTCGCCGGTGGGCATCACATGGCCGCCGGCCCACTCGGCGCCCTTGAGGGTGCGCACATCGCCCTCGCCGGCAAAGTCCAGCAGCAGCGGCTGCAGCGCCAGCAGCACAGGGCGAAAGCTCGAGGTTGGCCGCTTCACGCCCTTGGCCGCCAGCGCCACCCGGCCGTGCCGGCGGGTGAAGACCTCCAGGATCAGGCTCGACTCGCTCCAGTCGTAGCGGTGCAGGATGAAGGCCGGCTCATGGTGGATGCGCCGCGTGGCCATGGGGCTTTACTCGTAGCCAAACGAGCGAACCCGGGCCTCGTCGTCGGCCCAGCCCGAGCGGACCTTGACCCACAGCTCCAGGAACACCTTGGCGTCCATGAGTTTTTCCAGCTCGGTGCGGGCCTCGGTGCCGATGCGCTTGAGCTTCTCGCCGCTCTGGCCGATCACCATGGCCTTGTGGCCGTCGCGCTCGACCACAATCGTCGCGCCAATGCGCACCATGCGGTTGGCGGTGCGCCCAGGCTCTTCCTCAAAGCGATCGATCACCACCGTGGAGGTGTAGGGCAGCTCGTCGCCGGTCAGGCGAAACAGCTTCTCGCGCACGATCTCGCTGGCCAGGAACTTCTCGCTGCGGTCGGTCAGCTCGTCCTCGGCGTACCACCAGGGCTGCTCGGGCAGGTAGGGCGCGCAGATGTTGAGCAGGCGCTCGATGTCCTGCGGGTTCTTGGCCGACATGGGCACAAACTCGGCAAAGTCGTGCCGCGTCTGCATGTCGCGCAGCCAGGGCGCCAGCTCGGCGCGCCGGGTCACGGTGTCGAGCTTGTTGGCCACCAGCAGCACCTTCTGGTCGGGCTTGATGAGCGAGAGGACCTTGGCGTCGGCCAGGGTGAAGTTGCCGGCCTCGACAACAAACAGCACCAGGTCCACATCGCCCAGCGCGCCCATGACGGTCTTGTTGAGCGATTTGTTCAGGGCCGTGCTGTGGCGAGTTTGAAAGCCCGGCGTGTCGACAAACACATACTGCGTCTGGCCCTGGGTGCGCATGCCGGTGATGCGGTGGCGCGTGGTTTGCGCCTTGCGCGAGGTGATGCTGATTTTCTGGCCCACCAGGGCGTTGAGCAGGGTGGACTTGCCCACATTGGGCTTGCCGACAATGGCCACCAGGCCGCAGCGTTGGGCCGGGCTCGGGGCGGCGGCGGGGGTGTCGGTCATGAAGAGCTCCGGAGAATGTCGAGCAAGGCCTGGGCGGCGGCCTGTTCGGCCGCGCGCCGTGAGGGGCCCATGCCGTGCTGGGATTGGCGCAAAGCGGGTACCTCGCACGCGACCTCAAAGGTCTGCCGGTGCGCCTGGCCCAGGGTGGCGATGATGCGGTAGTCGGGCACCGGCAGGCGCCGCGCCTGCAGCCACTCCTGCAGGGCGGTCTTGGGGTCTTTGGCGGCTGCGGGCATGCTGGGGCGGATGTCCACGTCCTCGTACAGACGCAGCACCACCGCCTTGGCGCGCTCGAAGCCGCCGTCCAGAAAGACCGCGCCCACCAGGGCCTCGACGGCATTGCTCAGGATGGAGGCGCGCTTGCTGCCGCCCGAGCGCAGCTCGCCCTCGCCCAGGCGCAGCCGATCGGGCAAGCCCAGGCCCAGGCCCAGCTGGTGCAGGGTTTCCTGGCGCACCAGGTTGGCCCGCACGCGCGAGAGATCGCCCTCGGGCAGCTCGCCCAGGCGCTCATACAGCAGGTGCGAGATGACCAGGCTCAGCACCGAGTCGCCCAGAAACTCCAGCCGCTCATTGTGCTGCGCGCTGTAGCTGCGGTGGGTGAGCGCCAGCTGCAAGAGGCGCGCGTCGGCAAACTCGTGGCCTAGGCGATGCTGCAACTGGATCAGGGGGTCTTGGCTCACGTCAGTCAAAGGAACCGATGCGGCCCAGATTGCCAAAGTTCATCCACACCAGAAAGGCCTTGCCGACGATGTTCTGGTCGGGCACAAAGCCCCAGTAGCGCGAGTCGAGCGAGTTGTCGCGGTTGTCGCCCATCATGAAGTAATGCCCCGGCGGCACCTTGCAGACCACGCCCTCCACGCTGTAGCGGCACTGGTCCTTGAAGGCAAAGTCGTCGGCGCCCGCCACAAAGGCCGGGCGGTCGGCGTCGGTCATCATCAGGTGCGGCTTGCTGCCCAGCGACTCGGACTGCTGGCGGTAGTAGCGCATGGTCGACTCGTCCAGAAAGTCGGGCAGGTTGCTGGTGGCCACCGGCTGGCCGTTGATGCTCAGGCGCTTGTTCAGATAGGCCACCTCGTCGCCCGGCACACCGATCACGCGCTTGATGTAGTCAACGCTGGGCTTGGGCGGGTAGCGGAACACCATCACGTCGCCGCGCTGCACCGGCGTGCCCTGGGTGATCTTGGTGTTGATCACCGGCAGGCGGATGCCGTAGTGGAATTTGTTGACCAGGATGAGGTCGCCGATGTGCAGGGTCGGGATCATCGAGCCCGAGGGGATCTTGAAGGGCTCGAACAAAAAGGAGCGCAGCAGGAACACCACCACGATCACCGGGAACAGGCCGGCGGTCCAGTCCAGCCACCAGGGCTGGGCCAGCAGCTTGCGCTGCGCCTCGGCCAGGTCGGTGTTGTCGGCGGCCACGCCCAGGCGGGCCAGGTCCTCGCGCTGGGACTGGGTCTGGCGCGCCAGGGCCTCGGCTGCGGCGCGACGGCGCGGCAGAAAGACCCAGCGCTCGGCCACCCAATAGACCCCGGTCACCAAGGTGGCCAGCAAGAGCAGCAAGGCAAAGTTGCCCTCGATCAGGCCCATGAACCAGCTGCCGGCATAGGCAGCAAACGCAGCAAGCACCAGGGCGGTGAGGACGGGCATCATTCTTCCACCTGCAAAATGGCGAGGAAGGCCTCTTGCGGCACTTCCACCGATCCGATCTGTTTCATGCGCTTCTTGCCGGCCTTTTGTTTTTCCAGCAGTTTGCGCTTGCGGGTGATGTCCCCGCCATAGCATTTTGCCAGCACGTTCTTGCGCAAGGCCTTGATGGTTTCACGGGCGATGATGTTGGCGCCAATGGCCGCCTGGATCGCCACATCGAACATCTGGCGGCTGATGATCTCGCGCATCTTGGCGGCCACCGCGCGGCCGCGGTATTGCGACTGGCTGCGGTGCACGATGATCGACAGCGCATCGACCTTCTCGCCGTTGAGCAGGATGTCGACCTTGACCACATCGGAGGGGCGGTACTCCTTGAACTCGTAGTCCATCGAGGCGTAGCCGCGGCTGACCGATTTGAGCTTGTCGAAGAAGTCGAGCACGATCTCGCCCAAGGGCAGCTCGTAGGTCAGCATGACCTGGCGGCCGTGGTAGGCCATGTTCAGCTGCACGCCACGCTTTTGGTTGGCCAGGGTCATCACCGGGCCCACGTATTCCTGCGGCATGTACAGGTGCACCGTCACGATGGGCTCGCGGATCTCCTGGATGCGGCCTTGCTCGGGCATCTTCGAGGGGTTCTCGACCATGATGACCTCGCCGTCGCCCTTGACCACCTGGTAGACCACGCTGGGCGCGGTGGTGATGAGGTCCTGGTCGAATTCGCGCTCGAGGCGCTCCTGCACGATCTCCATGTGCAAGAGGCCCAGAAAGCCGCAGCGAAAGCCAAAGCCCAGCGCCTGCGACACCTCGGGCTCGTACTGCAGCGAGGCGTCGTTGAGCTGGAGCTTCTCGAGCGCATCGCGCAGCGCGTCGTACTGGTTGGCCTCGGTCGGGTACAGACCGGCAAACACCTGCGGCTGGATTTCCTTGAAGCCCGGCAGCGGCGTCTCGGCCACGCCGGCGTTGTTGGGCAGCTTCTTCTCGAGGGTCACGGTGTCGCCCACCTTGGCGGCCTTGAGCTCCTTGATGCCGGCAATGATGTAGCCCACTTCGCCCGCCTGCAGGCGGTCGCGCGGTTGGTTGGCCGGGGTGAAGACGCCCAGGCTGCCCGCTTCGTAGCAAGCCCCCGTGGCCATCAGGCGGATGCGCTCGCCCTTGTGCAGGCGGCCGTCGACCACGCGCACCAGCATCACCACGCCCACATAGCTGTCGAACCACGAGTCGATGATCATGGCGCGCAGCGCGCCATCGGGGTTGCCGCGCGGCGCCGGGATCTTGGCGACGATGGCTTCCAGAATGTCGTCAACGCCCATGCCGGTCTTGGCCGAGCAGGGGATGGCCTCGGAGGCGTCGATGCCGATCACATCCTCGACCTCTTCCTTGGCGCGATCGGGGTCGGCCTGCGGCAGGTCCATCTTGTTGAGCACGGGCAAGACCTCGACCCCCAGATCGAGCGCGGTGTAGCAGTTGGCCACCGTCTGCGCTTCCACGCCCTGGCTCGCGTCGACCACCAGCAGCGCGCCTTCGCAGGCCGACAGCGAGCGGCTGACCTCGTACGAGAAGTCCACGTGCCCGGGGGTGTCGATCAGGTTGAGGTTGTAGACCTGGCCATCGCGCGCGGTGTATTGCAGCGATGCGGTTTGTGCCTTGATGGTGATGCCGCGCTCTTTCTCGATGTCCATCGAGTCGAGCACCTGTGCTTCCATCTCGCGATCCGCAAGCCCGCCGCAACGCTGGATGAGGCGGTCTGCCAGCGTCGACTTGCCGTGGTCGATGTGGGCGATGATGGAGAAATTCCGGATGTGTTTCATCGATGCCGTGATGCCTGTGCGACCAGTGTGCCAACCGGTCTGGGGAGCCAAGAAAAAAGGGCGCGTCGGAGAGACGCGCCCTGAACCAACAATCTATGGCAACTGCGATAGTTGGGACTTCATTGTAGGCAAAACCCGCTTGCCCGACAGCCCCCCAAACCCAGCATTCATGCGCGTTGCAAGGCCACAACAGAAAATTCATTCACAGCTTATCCACAGGGCTGGGGATATCTGCATGAACAAGTTGTGGGGCATCTGTGGATCGCCGAGGCCCTTCTTGTGGGCAATCCTGATCGCGTGCCTGCAGTTGCGCCTGATGCCATGAATCGTGGATCAAGACGCCCGATTTTAGCCAATTTCGTTATGAACAAACCGCCAGCGGCGGGGGATAAGTCATGAGGCGGGCGGATTATTTTTCCAGGCCGGACCGCCCAAGCTGTTGTTTTTGGGCGTCCGGACCCAGGAATACCCCCAAAAATCACTTGGTCTTTGGGGGCAAACCGGCCAAGCCGTCGGGCTCAGGGCGCCGGCCGGATCAGCACATAGACCGCGTTCGGGCCGCGTCGGATCAGGGCGCCCACCGCTTGGCCCTTGGGCAGGCGCGCGCTGATGGCACGGAAGTCGGCCACCGAGGCGATCTCCTGATTGCCCAGCGCCACCAGGATGTCGCCCTCGCGGATGCCCGCACGCGCGGCAGCCTCGGTGGCCGCGGTCACGCGCACGCCCAGTTGCAGGCGCAGCTCGCGCTTTTCATCGGCCGACAGATCGGCCACCGTCAGGCCCAGCGGGCCGGCGGCAGTGGCCTCGCTCTTGCGTTCACGCTCGCGCTCGCGCTCGCCCGCGACCACGGTGTCGGCCTCGGTGGCCGCCACCGTCACCTGAAGGGTGCGCTCGGCACCACGGCGCCACACGGTCACCGGCACGCGCTTGCCCGGCGCGGTGTTGCCGACCTGGCGCGGCAAATCGCTGGGGGTCTCGATCACCTTGTTGTCAAACTTGAGCAGGATGTCGCCGGGCTCGATGCCCGCCTTGTCCGCCGGTGCGCCCTCCTCGACGCGGCCAATCAACACCCCACGTGCCTTGTCCAGGCCCGCCGATTCGGCGATTTCCTTGGTCACGGTGCCGATCTGCACGCCGATGCGACCGCGGGTGACCTTGCCATTGGCGCGCAGCTGATCGCTCACACGCATGGCCTCGTCAATCGGAATGGCAAACGAGATGCCCATGAAGCCGCCCGAGCGCGAATAGATCTGGCTGTTGATGCCCACCACCTCGCCGCGCAGATTGAGCAGCGGCCCCCCCGAGTTGCCCGGGTTGATGGCCACATCGGTCTGGATAAAGGGCAGGTAGTCGCCGGTGTCGCGCTGCTTGGCGCTGACGATGCCCGCGGTGACCGTGCTCTCGAGCCCAAAGGGCGAGCCAATCGCCATGACCCACTCGCCCACCTTCAGGCGGCTGACGTCGGCAATGCGCACGGCCGGCAGGCCCGTGGCCTCGATCTTGACGACGGCCACATCGGTGCGCTTGTCGGCCCCCACCACGCGGGCCTTGAACTCGCGCTTGTCGGTCAGGGTGACGAGGACCTCGTCGGCGCCCTCGATCACATGCGCGTTGGTCATCACAAAGCCGTCGGGGGTGAGGATGAAGCCCGAGCCCAGGCCACGCGGCTGCGACTCCTCGCGCGGCTGCGGGCGGTTGCGCGGGCTGGGGGTTTGCGGCATGGGCACGCCAAAGAAGCGGCGGAAGAACTCCTGCATCTGCTCGTCGGCGCCGTTGTCGGCCGCGCTGGGGGTGCGCACCTTGGCGGTGGTGCGGATGTTCACCACCGATGGGCCCACCTGCTCGGCCAGGATGCTGAAGTCGGGCAAGCCCCGCACCAGCTCGGGCGCGGGCGTGCCAGCGGCAGCCGGCGCCTGCGCCTGCACGCTGCGGCTGTGCATGAGGCCAGCGCCAGCCCCCACGCCCAGCAAGGCGGTGAGCGACAGGGTCAGCAACCAGCGGCGACGTTGATGCGCGTCATTGAGGGCGGTCCACATGGGGGTCTTCTCCTTCTGATCGACAAAGAAAGCGATGCGCCTTCATATGGAGGCCATGATGCCCGGATCAAGTCAAGCTTGATGCTTGGCTTTGTAAATTTGAGTCAGATGTCTGGGGGTTTGTGGGCCCTGCCCCGCTGCGGCTTCAGTCGCGCGCGGTGGGCGCCCACAGGGCCCAGCGCAGCACGCGCCAATCGTCGGCGCCAGACTGCGCCTGCAGATCGCGCTCGCGCAGCCAGCACCAGCCCAGCGGCTGGGCCTGCACCAGCAGGGCATGGCCCAGATCGAGCACCGCCTGCACGCGCAGCGGCCGATCGACCTGGCCCGGCGCCTGCCAGTACCAACGGCCGTCGGCGTGGCACAACTGGCCTTGGCGCCCGGCGCCCCCGGCCTCGAGCCAGGCCAGCCGCATGGCCAGCAGACCCAGGCCCGCGGCCAGCACGCTCGATGCCGGCCAGGCCCAGGCGCGCCAGCCCTGCGCCTGCGGCCATTGCCACGCGGCCCAGGCCGCCAGCAGCAGGGTCACGGCCAGCGCCAGGGTGGCGATCAGCGGGGGCCAGAAAGACCAACGCCCCACCGGGCAAGCCACGGATGGGGCGTGGGACAGCGCCATGGGCGCCTCGTCAGATGCGGCGGAACACCAGCGAACCGTTGGTGCCGCCAAAACCGAAGTTGTTCTTGAGCGCCACATCGATGCGCATGTCGCGCGCGGTGTTGGCACAGTAGTCCAGGTCGCACTCGGGGTCGGGATTGACCAGGTTGATGGTGGGCGGCACCTTTTGGTGGTGCAGCGCCAGCACGGTGAACACGCTCTCGATGCCGCCGGCCCCCCCCAGCAGGTGGCCGGTCATGCTCTTGGTCGAGCTGACCACCACGCGCCGGGCATGGTCGCCCAGGGCCGCCTTGATGGCATTGGTTTCGTTGACATCGCCCAGCGGGGTGGAGGTGCCGTGCGCGTTCAGGTAATCGACCTGATCGGGGTTCACCCCCGCGTTGCGCAGGGCGCCCAGCATGGCGCGGCGCGGGCCGTCCATATTGGGGGCGGTCATGTGACCGGCGTCGGCGCTCATGCCGTAGCCCGAGAGCTCGGCGTAGATGCGCGCACCGCGCTTGACGGCGTGTTCGTAGGACTCGAGCACCATCACGCCAGCGCCCTCACCCAGCACAAAGCCGTCGCGGTCCTTGTCCCAGGGCCGCGAGGCGGCGGTGGGGTCGTCGTTGCGGGTGGAGAGCGCGCGCATGGCGGCAAAGCCCCCCACGCCCAGCGGCGAGACCGTGGCCTCGGCGCCGCCCGCGATGACCACATCGGCGTCGCCGTATTCGATCAGGCGACCGGCCTCGCCAATGCTGTGCAGGCCGGTGGTGCAGGCGGTGACGACCGCCAGGTTCGGGCCCTTGAAGCCAAAGCGCATCGAGACATGGCCCGAGATCATGTTGATGATCGAGGCCGGCACGAAGAAGGGCGAGATGCGACGCGGGCCCCGGTTGGTGAGCTCGGCGTGCGTCTCTTCGATCATCGGCAGACCGCCGATGCCCGAGCCAATGACCACGCCAATGCGGCAGGCCAGCTCATCGGACAGCGCCTCGCCCGTGGGCAGGCCGGCGTCTTGCACGGCTTGCACGGCGGCAGCGATGCCGTAATGGATGAAGGTGTCCATGGTCCGCGCCTCTTTGGGCGGGATGTAGGACGCCAGATCAAAGCCCTTGACCTCGCCAGCGATGCGGCACGAGAGCGCCGACGCATCGAAGCGGGTGATGGGGCCGATGCCGGATTGACCGGCCAACAGGGTTGCCCAGGCGTCAGCGACCGTGTTGCCCACGGGGCTGATACATCCCAGGCCCGTGACGACAACACGACGCCGGGACATGGACGATCAGCCCTTCTTGCTTTGGGCGTAGTCGATGGCGGCTTGCACCGTGGTGATCTTTTCGGCGTCCTCGTCCGGGATCTCAATGCCGAACTCGTCCTCGAGAGCCATCACCAGTTCGACCGTGTCGAGGGAGTCGGCACCGAGGTCGGCCACGAATGCTTTTTCGTTGGTGACCTGGGACTCCTCCACGCCGAGTTGCTCGGCGATGATTTTCTTGACACGTGCTTCGATATCGCTCATGGTTCCCTCTTGGGGTTGTGGAAAAAGAAAGATTTTACCCGGACTGGCCGGGGGCTTGGAAATCGGGCCGCTCAGGCCATGAACATGCCGCCATTCACATGCAGCTCCTGACCGGTCACATACCCGGCACGGGCGCTGGCCAGATAGGCCACCGCATGCGCAATGTCTTCGGGCTGGCCCAGGTGGCCCAGCGGGATCTGCCCCAGCAAGGCCTGCTGCTGGGCCTCGGGCAGGGCCGCGGTCATGTCGGTCTGGATAAAGCCCGGCGCCACGCAGTTGACGGTGATGCCGCGGCTGCCCAGCTCGCGCGCCAGGGCACGGGTCATGCCGGCCAGGCCCGCCTTGGCGGCGGCGTAGTTGGCCTGGCCCGGGTTGCCCGAAGCGCCCACCACGCTGGTGATGCTGATGATGCGGCCAAAGCGCTGCTTCATCATCGGCCGGATGGCCGCACGGCTCAGGCGGAACACGGCCTTGAGGTTGGTGTCGAGCACCGCGTCCCAGTCCTCGTCCTTCATGCGCATGGCCAGGGTGTCGCGGGTGATGCCGGCGTTGTTGACCAGCACATGCAGGCCACCGGCCTTGACCATCTCGTCGACCAGGGCCTCGCAAGCGGCCGCATCGTTGACGTTCAGGGCCACGCCCTGGCATCCCGCATAGGCCGAGAGGGCCTCCTGGATGCGGGCGGCGCCGTCGGCGCTGGTGGCGGTGCCGGTCACGGCAAAACCGTCCTGGGCGAGCTGGCGGGCGATGGCCGCGCCAATGCCACGGGTGGCGCCGGTCACCAGGGCGCGCTGCTGGGGGGTGTTGGGAGTGCTCATGTCAAAACCGGGTGGGGTCGTGTGGGCGGTGGATCAGGCGGCCAGCGCGGCCCGCACCTCGGCCAGCGTGGCCGGGTCGTACAAGGCCAGGCCTTCCAGATTGGGGTCGATGCGGCGCGTCATGCCCGCCAGCACCTTGCCGGGGCCGCATTCGACCAGGCGGCCCACGCCGCGCGCGGCGATGGCGCGCACGCACTCGACCCAGCGCACCGGGCCAAAGGCCTGGCGATACAGGGCATCGCGGATGGCGTCGGCCTGATCGCACACCGCCACATCGATGTTGTTGACGACCGGGATCTGCGGCGCGGCCAGGGTCAGCTCGGCCAGGCGCTGGCGCAGGGCTTCGGCGGCCGGCTTCATCAGGCTGGAGTGAAACGGCGCCGACACCGGCAGCGGCAGGGCGCGCTTGGCGCCCAGCTGCTTGAGCACCTCGCAGCCTTTTTCCACACCGGCCTTGGTGCCGGCGATCACGGTCTGCACCGGGTCGTTGAAGTTGACCGCCTCGACCACCTCGCCGGCGGGCAGTTGCGCCTGCGCCTGTTGGCAGCCCTGCAGCACCTGCTCGCTGGCCAGGCCCAGGATGGCGGCCATGGCCCCGGTGCCCACCGGCACCGCCTCCTGCATGGCCGCGGCGCGCAGGCGCACCAGCGGCGCGGCCTGCGACAGGGTCAGCACGCCCGCGGCCACCAGGGCCGAGTACTCGCCCAGCGAGTGGCCAGCCAGCACCGCTGGGGTGGCGCCGCCTTCGGCGCGCCAGGCGCGCCAGGCGGCCACACCGGCCAGCAGCATCACCGGCTGGGTGTTGGTGGTCAGGGCCAGGGCCTCTTTGGGGCCTTCGTGGATCAGGCGACCCAGGTCTTCGCCCAGGGCGTCACTGGCTTCCTGGATGGCCTCGCGCACGGCCGGGTGATCGCCCCAGGCGTCGAGCATGCCAACGGCTTGCGAGCCTTGGCCGGGAAAGACAAAAGCAAATGCGGTCATGGTTGCGTCCGAAAGACAAAAAGATCGGTGGGGATCAGAACACCAGCAGGGCCGAGCCCCAGGTGAAGCCGCCGCCCACCCCTTCGAGCAGCAGGCGCTGGCCGCGCTGGATGCGGCCGTCGCGCACCGCGGTGTCCAGGGCCAGGGGAATGGAGGCAGCCGAGGTGTTGCCGTGCTGGTCCACCGTGACCACCACTTTCTCGGCCGGCAGGCGCAGTTTGCGCGCCGTGCCTTGCATGATGCGGATATTGGCCTGGTGCGGAATCAGCCAGTCGATGTCGCTGGTCTCAAGGCCCGCACGCGCCAGGCTCGCCCGCGCGGTCTCTTCGAGCACGCCCACCGCCAGCTTGAACACCGCCTGCCCGTCCATCTTCAGCACCGGGTCGCCCAGCACCTGACCGCCACTCACATGGCCGGGCACGCACAGGATGTCGCGGTGGCGGCCGTCGGCGTGGATGTCGGTGGCCAGAATGCCCGGGGTGTCCGAGGCCTCCAGCACCACCGCCCCGGCACCGTCGCCGAACAACACGCAGGTGGTGCGGTCGCGGAAATCCAGGATGCGGCTGAACACTTCGGCACCGATCACCAGCGCGCAGCGGGCCGAGCCCGCGCGGATCATGGCGTCGGCAATGGTCAGGGCATAAATAAAGCCGCTGCACACCGCCTGCACATCAAAGGCCGGGGCGCCCGCTGCGCCCAGCTTGTGCAGGACCATGGTGGCCGTCGACGGAAAAACCATGTCGGGGGTGGAGGTGGCCACGATCAAGAGATCGATGTCTTGCGCGCTGCGGCCCGCGGCCTGCAAGGCCTGCTGGGCCGCCGCCGTGGCCAGGTCGCTGCTGCCTTCGCCGGTGGCAGCAAAGTGGCGCGCCCGGATGCCGGTGCGCTCCACAATCCAGTCGTCAGAGGTTTCGACACCGTCCTTGGCCAGGCGCTCGGCCAGGTCGGCGTTGGTGAGGCGTTGCCCCGGCAGGTGGCTGCCGGTGCCGGTGATGCGGGCGTAAACGGTCATATCGCTGGGTCGGTAGGGGCCGCCGCCGCTGGCGGGGCCGTCAGCTGTGGCGCGGCGTGGGCAATGCGCTCGCGCACACGGTCGAGCAACTGGTGATGGGCCGCATCATACGCCCGCACCAAGGCCTGCTCGAAGGCCAGCGCGTCAGCCGAGCCATGGCTCTTGAACACCAGGCCGCGCAGGCCCAGCAAGGCCGCGCCGTTGTAACGCCGGTGATCAACGCGACGCTTGAAGGCGGATAGCACCGGATACGCGAAGATGGCGCATATTTTGGTGAAGATCGAGCGAGAAAACTCCTGTTTGAGGAATTCGCCAATCATGTGGGCCAGGCCCTCGCTGGCTTTCAGGGCCACATTGCCGACAAAGCCATCGCAGACCACGATGTCGGTCGTGCCCTTGAAAATGTCGTTGCCCTCGACATTGCCGTAAAAATTCAAATGCCCGTCGTTGGCGGCAGATCGCAGCAATTCACCGGCTTTTTTGATGATTTCATTGCCTTTGATGACCTCTTCGCCAATGTTCAGCAGGCCCACCGAGGGCTGTGGCCGGTCGGGCTGCAGGGCCGAGACCAGGGCCGAACCCATGAAGGCGAACTGCAGCAGGTGCTCGGCACTGCAGTCCACATTGGCCCCCAGGTCCAGCACCGTGGTGCCGCCGCCGCGCTCGTTGGGCATCTGGGTGGCAATGGCGGGGCGGTCAATCCCCTCCAGGGTCTTGAGCAGGTAGCGCGCCACGGCCATCAGGGCGCCGGTGTTGCCGGCCGAGACCGCGGCCTGGGCGCGGCCATCGCGCACCTGGGCAATGGCCACCCGCATGGACGAATCTTTTTTCTTGCGCAGGGCGACCTCGACCGGGTCGTCCATCTGCACCACCTCGGTGGCCGGCACGATCTCGGCGCGCTCGTGCTGCCAGGTCAGGGCCTCGGGACGCCCCACCAGCAGCAGGCGGGCGTGTGGGTGGCGCTGCAAAAAGCGCTCGCAGGCCGCCAGCGTCACACGGGGGCCATGGTCGCCGCCCATGCAGTCGACCGCGAGGGTAATGGTTGTCGTCATCGCGCCGCTTTCTTGCGGAAATCCCAAAAACAAAGCCCGATGCTACCGCATGACGGCAGCAACGGGCCTCTCAAAGCGGGATCGCGAAGGATCAGGCTTCGTTTTTGGTCTTCAGGACCTTGCGACCACGGTAGAAACCGTTGGGGCTGATGTGGTGACGCAGGTGCACTTCGCCCGTGGTCGGCTCGACAGCGATGCCGGGCACATTGAGGGCGTTGTGCGAACGGTGCATGCCGCGCTTGGAAGGCGACTTCTTGTTTTGTTGAACGGCCATGATGGCTCCTTGAGCGTTCGGGCAGCGGATCGTTTCGGGCCAGCCACCGGGGTTAAGAGGTATTCATGCGCCGGACAAAGCCCGGCCAAGCCCGCCATTATAGCCCAAACGCCAGCGCTTGAACAGGGCCGGCCTTGGGGGCGGTTCAGGAACGCTTGAGCTGGGCCAGGGCCGCAAAGGGATGCGGCTCCTCGGCCTCGGGGGGCAGCTCGTCGGTGGGCGCGGGCAGCGGCTCGGGGCATTGGTCGTGCCGCGGCACCAGGGGCCACTCGAGCAGCAGCTCGTCTTCGATCAGGGCCAGCGCGTCCAGATCGCGCGACCAGACCAGCACATCTTCCTCGAGCTCTTCGTCCAGACGGGCCGCCGTCTCTTCGTCGGCCACAAAGCGCAGCGACCGGTCCACCGCCACCGGCAGCTGGGCCGGCGCCAGGCAGCGCTGGCAACTCATGGGCCAGCTCACCTCGGCCTGCACCGACAGCCAGACCTGCTCGGCGCCGCCAGCCTCGGCCTTGACGCGGCCTTGCAGGCGCCAGCTCACCAGAGGGGGCGGGTCCTGGGTCAGGGCCAGGGGCCCCTGCTCGCACAGGCGGGGCCAGGCGGCGGCCGGGGTTTGGCCCTGCAACAGGGCGCCGGCGCGGGCAAAGGCCAGCACATCGAGGTGGGCGGGATCAAAAACACTGCTCATGCCCGGCAGTGTAAGAGAATCCAGGGATGAACCAAGCCCTGACCCCCCGGCCCGTGATTCTGGGCTCGACCTCGCGCTACCGGCGCGAGCTCATGCAACGCCTGCGCCTGCCCTTCGAGGTGGTGGCGCCCGAGGTGGACGAAACCCCCCTGCCCGGCGAATCGCCCGAGGCGCTGGCGCGTCGCCTGGCGCGCGCCAAAGCCTTCGCGGTGGCGCAGCGCCATCCCCATGCGGTGGTGATCGGCAGCGACCAGGTGGCCGATCTGGACGGCGAGCCGCTGGGCAAGCCCGGCAACCACGAGCGCGCCGTGGCGCAGCTGCGGCGCATGCGCGGGCGCACCGTGGTGTTCCAGACCGCTCTGACCGTGATGTGCCTCGACAGCGGCCACGAGGCCAGCGACCTGGCGGCGGTGCGGGTGCGCTTTCTGGCGCTGAGCGACGACGAGATCGAGCATTACCTGCGCGCCGAAACGCCCTACGACTGCGCCGGCAGCGCCAAAAGCGAGGGCCTGGGCATTGCCCTGCTCGAATCCATCGAGAACGACGACCCGACCGCGCTGGTGGGCCTGCCGCTGATCCGCACGGCGCGCATGCTGCGCGCGGCGGGCGTGAGGCTGCTGTGAGCCAGGTCCCGCCGACGGGCGCCTTGTGGCTGGTGCCAGGGCCGCTGGACTTTGGCTGCCAAGACGAGGCCACGCCAGCACCGCTGACCGAGGTGCTGCCCGAGCAGACGCTGCGGGTGGCCGCTGGGCTCACGCACTGGATTTGCGAGAACGCACGCAGCGCGCGCGCCCTGCTCAAACGCATCGGCCAGACGCATCCGCTGGCCGCGCCGCTGCAAGCGCAGGACATCCAGGAGCTGCCGCGCAACGCCCACAAAAAAGGCGACCACGACGCCCGACAGGACGACGGCGCGGCCCTGCGCCGCCTGCTGGCCCCGGCCCTGGCCGGCCACGACATGGGCTTGCTGAGCGAGGCGGGCATGCCGGCGGTGGCCGACCCGGGCAGCTCGGTGGTGCGACAGGCCCACGCGCTGGGCATTGCGGTGCGCCCCCTGGTGGGGCCGGTGTCGCTGTTGCTGACGCTGGCGGCCAGCGGCCTGAACGGGCAGCACTTTGCGTTTGTGGGCTATTTGCCGCAGGACCCGGCGGCGCGCCTGACCCGGCTGCGCCAGCTCGAACAGCTGGCACTCAAAACCGGCCAGACCCAGCTGTGGATCGAAACGCCCTACCGCAACGCGGCCATGCTGGCGAGCGCGCTGCAGGGCTTGCAAGCGGGCACACGCCTGTGCGTGGCCAGCGGCTTGACGCTGGCGCAGGCCCAGATCCGCAGCGACACCGTGGCCCGCTGGCGGCAGGCGCCGGCCGGCCCCGACCTGGCACTGCCAGCGGTGTTTGCGCTGGGCGCTTGAGCGCCAGGGCTTAGCGCGCCACCAGCCAGGACAGTTGCAGGGTGGCCCAGACCAGCAGCACCAGCTGCAGCAGGTTCAGGGCCAGGGCGGTGCCATGGACCCGGCGAAAGCGCTGCACCGCGCCCGCTTGCTGCGCCTCGATCTGCTGGCCAATGCGCTGCATGGTGGGCAAGAGGCGCTGGCGCAGCGCGATGGACAGCGCACACAAGCCGCCCGCGCCCAGAGCAAAGCCCCAACGCGCCCACAGCGCATAGCTCAGGCAGGCGCCCAGCGATGCCCAGAAGGCGGCGCGGTAGTACACCTTGAAAAAAGACTGGACAAAGCGGGCGTCCAGCGACACATCATGGGCCAGGATGAGCAGCGGCAAGCCGCCCAGCAGGAAATAGGTGGTGGTCACCATCAGGGCCACATGAAAAAACATGGCGGGGTAGAGCGCGAACGACATGGGGCTCCTTGAGCGGTCGGGGCGACTGCATTCTAGAGCGCGTGCGGCCTGCGCACCTGCGGCCCGGTTCCCGGCGCCAGGCGCTGAGCGCGCTGCGCGTTCAGCGCACCGCCGGGGCCTGCTGCAGCACGCGCACAGCGGCCTCTCCCATGGCCGCGCCAAAGCGCTTGGCCAGGCGTTCGGCCACGTTCTCGTGCAAGGTGTAGTCCACCACATCGGGCATCTTCACCACCTCGCGGGCCACGCTGTCGATGCTGCCCAGGCCGTCGACCAGGCCCAGACGCACCGCCTGCTCGCCGGTCCAGAACAGGCCCGAGAACATGTCCGGGGTTTCCTTCAGGCGCTCGCCACGGCCCTGGCGGACCACCTCGATGAACTGCTGGTGGATTTGCGTGAGCATGGCCTGCGCGTGCTGGCGCTGGGCCGGGCTCTGGGTGCTGAAGGGGTCCAGAAAGCCCTTGTTGTCCCCCGCCGTCAGCAGGCGCCGCTCGATGCCCAGCTTTTGCATGAGACCGGTGAAGCCAAAGCCGTCCATCAACACGCCAATGCTGCCCACAATGCTGGCCTTGTCGACGTAAATCGCATCGGCCGCAGCAGCGATGTAGTAGGCCGCCGAGGTGCAGGATTCCTCGACCACGGCGTAAATGGGCTTTTGGTGCAGCTCGCGCAGGCGCCGGATCTCGTCGCTGATCAGGCCGGCCTGCACCGGGCTGCCGCCAGGGGAGTTGATCAGCAACACCAGGGCACGGCTGTTGCTGTCTTCCAGGGCGCTGCGCATGGCGGGCAAGAGGCGGTCGGCGCTGGCCTCGGTGTCGGCACCGATTTCGCCGCGCACGGTCACCATGGCCGTGTGCGGCCCGATGGGGGTGTGCACGCTGGCCGGACCGCTCTCGCTCAGCAAGGCCCAGGCGATGCTGGCGATCAGCAAGAGCCACGCCAGGCGCAGGCCGATGCGCCAGCGCCGCGCCGCGCGCTGCTCGCGCAAGGTGGCAAAGGCCAGTTGCTCCAGGGTGCGGCGCTCCCAACCGGCATCGGCCGAGGGAGCGGCGGCAGCCGGCGTGTCCGTCCGCGTGGCCGATTCGTCGGGCACAAGGGATTCGGGAGGACGCGCCTGGGGGTCTTGCATGGTGGAGGCTTCAGAAAAAAACGGGTCGCAGGAGCCGGTCAGTATGCCAGTGAACCACACCGTCCTGCTCGCTCAGGGCAATCTTGATCAGGCCGCCGCGACAGGGGCCGCCCACGCAGTCGCCGGTGGCCGGGTGGTAGGTGGCGCCATGGGTGGCGCACATGAGCCACTGGCCGCTTTCGTCAAAAAACCGGTCGGGCTGGTAGTCCATTTCCATGGCCACATGGGTGCAGCGGTTCAGATAGGCCTGCACCTGGCCCCGATGGCGCACGGCAAAGGCGCGGCAGGTCTGGCCCGCGTACTGCACATCAAACGGCACAGCGCGGCCGCCATCGAGCAGGTCGCGGCTGTTGCACAGGGGAATGCGTGACTCGTCCATGCGCGTCTCCTGCCGGGCTCAGGCCTTGGCCAGCAACCAGTCGTGCAGGTCGCGCACCGAGTGCGCCACATGCACCGGGGCCAGCGCGGCAAAGCCGTCGTGCGAATGCGCGCCATAGGCCACGCCCACCGCGTCGCATCCGGCATTGCGCGCCATCTGCAGGTCGTGCGTGGTGTCGCCAATCATCAGGGTGCGCTCGGGCTCGACGCCAAACTCGCGCATCAGCTCGTGCAGCATCATGGGATGGGGCTTGCCCGCTGTCTCATCGGCGGTGCGCGAGCCATCGAACACCCCCAGCAGCTGGGCGCTGTGCAAGGCCTGGTTCAAGCCAGCGCGCCCCTTGCCGGTGGCAACCGTGATCCAGTGGTGCCGGGCCTTGAGCGCCGCCAGCATGGGCAGCACCCCCTCAAAAAGGCTGATGTCGTCCTGGTGGCGCATGTAGTGGTGGCGATAGCGCTCACCCAGCAGGGGATAGCGCTCTTTGGGCACATCGGGCGCGGCATGGGCCAGCGCGGGCATCAGGGCCATGCCGATCACATAAGCGGCCTGGGTGTCGCTGGGCACGGTGCCCCCCACATCGGCCACGGCCAACTGGATGCAGCGGGTGATGATGGCCGTCGAATCGAACAGGGTGCCGTCCCAGTCGAAGGCGATCAGGTCATAGCGGCGCGGTCGCATGGCGAAGTCGTTCAAGATGGGGCTCCAGGTCTGGGGGCAAGGGCGAGGTCAGGTCCACCCGTTTGCCGCTGACCGGGTGGGTGAACTGCAGCGACCAGGCGTGCAGGAACATGCGGCGCAGGCCTTGCTTGTGCAGTTGCCGGTTCCAGTCAAAGTCGCCGTATTTGTCGTCGCCGGCAATCGGGTGGCCGCTGCTGGCCAGGTGCACCCGGATCTGGTGGGTGCGGCCGGTCTTGATGGTCACGCGCAGCAAGGTGGCCCCGGGCAGGCGTTCGGCCACCTGCACCAGGCTGATGGCGCGCATGCCGTCCGGGTCGTCCGCGGTGGTCACGCGCACCCGGCGCTCGCCCTCCAGGCCGTCGCTGGCGGGCAGCAGGAATTTGTGCAGAGGGCGGTCGATGACCTTGAGCCGCTCGGGCCAGTCGCCCTGCACCAGGGCCAGGTAGGTCTTGCCGGTCTCGCGTTCGCGAAACTGCTCTTGCAGGTGTTTGAGGGCGCTGCGCCGCTTGGCCACCAGCAAGATACCGCTGGTTTCACGGTCCAGCCGGTGCACCAGCTCCAGCAGGCGGGCCTGCGGGCGGGCGCGGCGCAGTTGTTCGATCACCCCGTGGCTCACGCCCGAGCCGCCGTGCACCGCCACCCCGGACGGTTTGTCCACGGCCATCAGCACCTCGTCCTCGAGCAGCACCGGGAACTCGCGCGCCGGCACGGCGCCGGCGACCT
>JACCDG011923475.1_pt1 | contig 24702 bp, 23 predicted proteins | sample 7442471 | NCBI WGS metagenome assembly JACCDG01 (sample SAMN15323444, study PRJNA562643) | freshwater metagenome | isolation source: river surface water | place: USA:Blue River Watershed | collected 2017-08-17 | reverse complement strand
GGCGCCGCTCTTTTGTATTGCCTTTCCCCCTGATTCGTTCTAATCTGTACCTATCCATGGAAAACTCAAAAACCCCGCAGTTTGACGCCCTTCTTCAGCCAATACTTGATGCACTTGTTCCGCATTCACGTACGTGTGTATGGAAAGGGAAGCATGAATACTGTGAAGGGAATTTTGAAATCACTTCAGAAGACATTGAGTTTCTCCAGATGCTCCGTGCCCCAGCTTCCAACTATTGCCCAACCTGCCGCCGAATGCGCCGCATGATCTATATGAACATGTCACGCCTCTTTAAGCGTCCATGTGATGCGCCAGGACACACTGAACAAATGATTTCAATCCTCACTCCAGAATGCCCGTTTCCGGTATATGACTACGAATATTTTATCGGCGATACATTCGATCCGTCTTCATTTGGTACCGACTGGAAAGAAGGCGACAGTCCAATGGAAACACTTTTTAATTTGCGTAAAGTATTTCCCATGCCGTCATTCCTTAATCGCGATCCTTCAGCAATCAACAGCGAATACTCGAACGGGGGACGTGATAATAAAAACTTGTACTATGCCATGGGCTGTTATGGCACTGAAGATATTTGGTATTCGTGCATGATCAACAAGTGCAAAGAAATCATGGACGGCAGCGATGTTTCTGATTCAGAAATGGTGTATGACAGCTATGCAGTTGATCATCTCTACAAAACTTCTTTTGCGAATTATTCAAGAGACTGTTCGGATTCAATGTTTCTTTTCGACTGTAAAAACTGCGCAGACTGTTTCGGTTGTGTGAATCTCCGCAACAAGCGCTACTGCATTTGGAACGAGCAAAAAACAAAGGAAGAATATGTGGCATTCATGCAATCAATCCAGCCACTCTCTCACTCTTTCCTAAAAGAAACAAAAGAAAAATTCTGGCAATTTGTAAAATCACAGCCGATGAATGGCTCGCAAAATGTTGCGGTCAACAATACAACCGGAGTTCTTTCTGATCATTGCGAAGATGCGCATGACATTACGCATTGCCGACAGGCTAAGCACGTTCGGCATGTCGATGCGGCGCTTGGACATAATGATTCAATGGATCTTCTTTTTTCCGGAAGTTCAGAGCGACTCTATCAGACAATCAACATTGGTTCACGATCAAGCAACGTGAAGTTTTCAGTTTCTTCAAAATTCACCACGGATTCAGAATTCGTTTTCAATTCAAAAAATCTTTCAAATTGCTTCATGTGTTTCGGTCTGCAGAATAAATCCTACTGCATTCTCAATAAGCAGTATTCACCTGAAGAATATTGGCCACTCGTGGACAAGATCAAGACTGATATGCTTACGCGCGGGGAATGGGGAGAATGCCCAGATATGCGATTTTCTGCTCAGGCATACAATTTCTCAATGGCAGGTATTCATTATCCGCTCTCACCAGAACAGGTTACAGAACTTGGTGGTTTTACTGCTTCCGAACCTGAAACAAACGTTGGAAATATGGAAACGATTGCGGCACAAGATTTACCTGAAACAATTACTGCAACTGACGATTCAATATTACAGAAGGGAATTATCTGTGAACAAACCGGACGCCCATTTCGTGTTATTCCAACCGAACTAGCATTTTATAGAAAAATGGGGATTCCAATTCCGCACTTACATCCAACAATTCGAATGCAGGAACAGGCTATCATGGCACCGACTGGAAAAAAATATGAAGCCACTTGCAGAAGTTGCAGTAAAGACATCAGTGTTATTTTCCCAAAACAGAGCGGTTTCAAATTTTACTGTGAAGAATGCTATAGCAGGGAATATAATTAAACGCATCTAAATAATGTCTTCCCAAATACCACAATCAAAATGAACGGCCCAAATATTCTTATATATTTATTACTTCTCGCTCTCACTATCGTAAACATTGTTGTTCCTTTTTCCGGAGCCGTAACTGTTACGCCACTTTTGGCTGCACTGACTGATACGCATCGGGCAATCGGAATCGCCGCTTTTTATTATTTCATCGGCGGAGGAGTAATTCGCGCTATCTTCTTTTGGAAAGATATTCGTTGGGAATATGTAAAACGCTTGTTGCCGGGAGCGGTTATTGGCGCAGTAATTGGCGCATTTGCCCTCATTGCTATTTCTGAAGTCGTGGTTACTGTATTGCTTTTCGGTTTTGTTTTGTATTTTCTTATTCAATCTATTCGCGCAATTTGGAAGACAAAAAATGAAGAAAAAAAAGACGGATCATACGCAAAATATTCCGAGGGTGCTATTGGAATACTCGTCGGTTTTCTCCAAGGCTCGGGATTTTCAGGAAGCGATCTTAGAAATGGATATCTGTATTTTAGGGGACTAACCGTAGCGGAAGTTCATGGAGTTGCTTCTGTTGTCGGTGGATTTACATTTTTAGCCGCAACTCTCGTACGACTTGGGACACATGAGCTTACTATTCCTGATCTTACGATCATCATGTACCTTATTCCGTTTTTAGTTATTGGAACATACGTTGGAAAACGAATCGTGCACAAACTAGATAGAAAATATGCCCAGCCAATTTCCATCTTTATCATGTCGTTGGCATTTATCGCCATAACGATAAAATTAGTGAATTTACTGTATTAGTAAGATTGCTACCAAAAAACAGTATTTTAAGGTATTGTAAGCATAGTTATGAACGAGAGCCGAAACTGCCAAAACTGCAAGACTGACTTCCAGATCGATCCGGAGGATTTTGTGTTTTACGAAAAGATGAAGGTCTCAGCTCCGACCTGGTGTTCAGGGTGCCGTATGATTCGCCGCATGATGTGGCGCAATGTTCGTTCTCTCTATCGTCGTGAATGTCAGACATGTAAAAAGGTCTTAATCAGTATGTATGCTGATGACGGAGTACCAGTTATGTGCGGAGATTGCTGGAATGGTGACGCCTGGGACCAGCATATGTACGGAAAAGAAATAAATTGGAACCGAGATATATTCAGCCAGGTTCATGAATTACTAATGCAGCAACCGCGTATTTTCCAATATCGGGTTGGTAATGTCGTGAATAGCGATTACGGCAATTCAATCGTGAACAGCAAAGACGCGTACATGTCATTCTCGGTTATTGATTCTGAAAATGTAATGTATTCCGAAAGTATCGACAAATCACGCGATTCAATCGACAATTTTACTGCGCACGAACTTGACCAGTGTTCATGGAACATCTGTTCCGATAAAAATTATAATTCGCATTTCCTTATTAATTCCCAGAGCAACATTGATTCACAATTCTTGTTCGACTGTGCAAACTGCCAACATTGCTGCCTCTCTTCCAATCTGCGCAATCAGCAATACTATTTCCGTAACCAAAAACTGAGCAAGGAAGAATATGCACAAAAAGTTGCAGAGCTCGGTCTTGGTTCCCGCTCAGGATTTAAAAAAACAACTGAAGAGTTTTTGGAAATGATGCAGGGAAGCATTCATCGGTATGCGCAGATTTATGCATCAGTAAATACGACCGGTGATTTCAACATAAATGTGAAAAACTCTTTTTCTACTTTCGATGCTCAAAACTCTGAAGAGCTAAAATATGCCGTGCGAATAATCAGCTCGAAGGATATCATGGATTGCTATGCTGTCCTGACTGGTGAGCTAGAGTACGAAACCATATCTGGTACAGGGAATGCCTCAAAGCAGATTGGCTGCGTCCTCTGTCTGAGTTCTCGTGAGATCGAGTATTCTTTCTTTTGTCGCGGTTCGGCGAATTGCTTTGGTTGTGTCGGGCTTAAGAATGCGCAATACTGTATTTTTAATAAGCAATACACAAAAGAAGAGTACGAAGCGCTTGTTCCAAAGATAAGGGAACACATGACGAAAACGCCATATACTGATGCAAAAGGACGGGTATTTACGTATGGCGAGTTTTACCCGCCGGAACTTTCATTATTCGGATACAATGAAACTGTTGCGCAGGATTATTTTTCTCTTGATGAAAATCAGGCAAAAGAGAAGGGATATAAATGGAAGGTTAGGGATAAAAGGGAGTACTTAATTACCAAAGACGAAACAACCCTGCCTGAAAATATCAGCGAAGTAACTGCGGATATTCTCCAAGAAACTATTGCTTGTAGGCACAAAGGAGAATGTAATCATCAATGTACGGCAGCTTTTCGTATTGTTGATCGCGAACTTGATTTTTATAAGCAGAAAAATCTTGCCTTGCCAGAGCTTTGTCCGAACTGCCGTCATTATCAGCGACTTCAATATCGCAACCCAATGCGTCTCTATCGTCGTGCTTGTTATAATGAGTGTGGTACTGTGTTCGAGACTACTTATGCAACCGACCGACCCGAAAAAGTATATTGTGAATCATGCTATCAAAAAGCAGTTTTGTAATTATGGAAACAAAGAACTGTCAAAACTGTAAAAATGACTTTCAGATTCAGGCTGAAGATTTTTCTTTCTATGAAAAAATAAAAGTCCCTCCGCCGACGTTTTGCCGACAGTGTCGTTTTATTCGCCGTATGTTTTGGAGAAATGAGCGCGCGCTCTATAAACGTGCGTGTGATCTTTGTACTAAGTCTATTATTTCGGTGTATTCTGCCGATGCTGTTTTCCCAGTATATTGTCGCGAATGTTGGTTCTCTGATAAATGGGATGCGGCTTCTTTCGGTCGTGACTATGACTTTTCTAAGCCATTTTTCCAGCAATACGGGGAATTACTGTCAGTTGTTCCGCATCTCGCGCTTTGGCAGCGCAACGTAGTGGACTCGGATTACGCCAACATGTCGGCTGAATGCAAAAATGTGTATCTTTCAATTTCAGTCATTCAGAATTCCGAGAACGTTTTTTATTCAAAGTCCGTCGACAAGTCTTCAAATATTTTCGATTCGTATCATGTGAAGGAATCTGACGGATGTTACGAGACTATCTACGGAGAAAAAAATTATAATACTCAGTTCGTCCTCCTTTCTCGAAATTGCATTGATTCTCAATACTTAGTTGATTGCACCAATTGCAGTAATTGCTTCATGTCTTCCAATTTGCGCAACAAACAGTTCGTTTTTAAAAATACTCAATATTCCAAAGAAGATTATTTTACTGAAATAAAGAAACTTAACCTTGGGACTCGATCTGCTCGCAGAGAATTATTACAAGAATATAGTGATCTTCGGCATGCAGCTATCTATCGCTTTGCCAATAATTACCAGACGCATGATTCAACAGGCAACAACATAGAAAATGTAAAAAACTGCAAAGAATGCTTTGAAATTTATGGTGTAGAAAATGCGAAATATAATTACCGCGGATTTTTCAATAAAGACTGTATGGACAATGACTATAGCGGTTGGTCAGAACTCATGTATGAATACACAACTGGATCAAAAAACGATTACAATGTGAAGTTTTCATATTCAGCGCTTGAATCCGTTCGGAATGCAGACTATACACAATCCTGTGCCAGTGGGACTAATCTCTTTGGTTGTATTAGTTTACGTAGTAAAGATAATGCAATTTTGAATAAAGTATATTCTAAAGAAGAATACGAAGTCCTTCGTGAAAAAATTATCACGCACATGACCGAAATGCCATTTATTGATACGAACGGCGCACGATATGAGTATGGAGAATTTTTCCCAATAGCTCTTGGTCCATTTGCATATAATGAGACTCCAGCGCATGAATTTCTTCCGCTAATAAAGGAGCAAGCGATTGAGCGGGGATATACATGGAAAGACCCGGAAGAAAAAGTATTTGCGGTGACAATAGAAACAAACACGCTTCCTGAAACGATTGAGGAAGTGGATGAACACATTTTGCAGGAAATTATTCGCTGCAGCCACAATCTACACTGCACCCATCAATGTTCAGGCGCATTTCGTCTCACGCCTGATGAGTTTCGATTGTATAAGAAAATGAATATTCCGATTCCGGATATTTGTTCCAACTGTCGCTACTTTGAACGCTTCGCTGAAATTCCGCCGCCAAAACTTTGGTCACGTTCCTGTACTTGTATTGAAAGTGGTCATGGTCACACCCAAACTTGTTCAAATACGTTTGAAACAAGTTATGCTCCAAACCGTCCCGAGAAAGTATATTGTGAGCAATGCTATCAAAAAGCCGTCCTCTAATTTATGGAAAACCGAACCTGCCAAAACTGTAAAAATGAATTCCAGATAAAACCGGAAGATATTTCTTTTTACACAAAGGTCGCAGTTCCGCTCCCAACGTTTTGTCCTGACTGTCGCGCGCAACGTCGCATGGCATGGAGAAACGAGCATAGTTTGTTCAAGAAAACTGATGCGTCTACAGGGAAACCTATTTTTTCTGCATATCACGAAGATTCTCCCATCAAGATTTACAACAATGAGTATTGGAATTCCGATGCATGGGACCCGATGGACTATGGACAAGAGTATGATTTCTCCAAGTCATTTTTTGAGCAATTTGGAGCATTGTTAGTTACGGTTCCAGCAAAAGCTCGAAATATCAGTAGAGATGTGAATTCTGATTATTCTAATAACGCTGGCAATCTGAAAAATTGTTATCTGTGTTTTAACGTTGATGATGGGGAAGACTGCGCATATGGAATACTCTTTAACCGTATGAAAAATAGTTACAATTTTTCAACGTGTTCTACCTCTGACAACTGTTACGAGACATTTAACATAACTGATTCCAGTCACGCACAACATAGTAGTGATTGTGGTGATGTTATCTCAGTTGCGTATTGTATCGATTGCCGCAATTGCCAAAATTGCATTGGGTGTGTTGGGCTCCGCAACAAGAGCTACTATATTTTTAACCAACCGTATACCAAGGAAGCGTATCTACAAAAGGTTGCTGAGATGAATATGGGTTCATATAGCGCTCGAAAAAATATTGAAAACAAGTTGGACGAATTGTATCTCGCATATCCACGTAAATATATGCACACTATGAAATGCTTGGATGTTTCAGGGGACTATGTGTTTGGTTCAAAAAATGTGCACGACTCATGGCTGATTTTAAAATCAGAAGATATTCGTTACTGTCAGGATTTGCGATATGTTGCAGATACGTATGATTCGACTGCAGTTCTCGAGCTCGAAAATGGATCGTATGAGAATACCGCCTGTGGTCTCAAATCCTCAGAGATGAAATTCACCTTTGAATGCCACCCAGCAAATCTCGACGTCATGTATTCTGCGTTTTGTTCTGGTTCGTCGCACCTCTTTGGTTGTGTTGGTTTGCGTAAAAAACAATACTGTATTTTTAACAAGCAGTATTCAAAAGAAGAGTATGAGGTGCTCAAAGCAAAAATCATTCAACAGATGAAAGAAATTCCCTATGTTGATGCGCAAGGCCGCACGTATTTTTATGGTGAGTTTTTTCCTATTGAATTTTCACCGCTTGCGTACAATGAAACCATTGCTCAAGAATTTTTCCCACTCAACAAAAGCGAAGCAGCTGCAGGTGGATATCTCTGGCGAGATCATGCAGAAAAAGATTACGTACCAAGTGTTTCTGTAGATGCTATTCCAGATCACATTAACGATGTTCCAGAATCATACCTTGCTGAAACTATTGAATGTGCAGATCGGGGAGTGTGTAACCATGGTTGTACTAAGGCATTTCGTCTTATTGCACCTGAACTCCAGTTTTACAAAAAGATGCAAATCCCGTTGCCACGAAAGTGCCCAAACTGTCGTTACTATGATCGTCTTGCACGCTATCGAAGTCCGATGAAACTTTGGGATCGGTCATGTATGTGCACCTCTCTTGATCACGGGCATGATGGTGATTGTCAAAATGTGTTCAAAACCTCGTATTCTACTCTCGGAAAAGAGATAGTGTATTGCGAATCCTGCTATCAAAAGGCTGTTTTGTAGCTATGGTATACTCTGTATATGAATACAGAATATTTTAAATCAACAGCGGCAGGACTCACTGTCCTTGCTATTGGAGTCGTTTTAGCAGGCTTAATTGCCGGAGCTTTTTACGCCCGCGGACAAGCTCGAGCCAACGCGCTCTCTGTTACCGGTTCAGCAAAAATGGAAGTGCAAGCTGATACAGGAAAGTGGTCATTTGATCTCGTTCGTAAAGTAAAATTTGCTGACCAGAAAAACGGCTATGAAATGATTGCTAAGGATGTTGAAAGCACAAAAACATTCATTGCAAAATCAGGAATTTCAGCTGAAAGCGTAACAGTCACCCCAACTCAGATTTATGTAGACTATGATAAGCAGCAGATCCAAGGAGTTGAGCCTGATTATCAGGTTCGCGCACGAGTAACGGTTAATTCATCCGATGTCACACTCCTTACTAAAGTTGCAGAAAAAGTTCCTGAACTCGTAGATTCCGGCGTCTTTGTTTCAAATACTTCACTCGAATATTTCTACTCTGGACTTCCTGAAGCTCGTATCAAACTTTCAGGTGAAGCTATCAAAGACGCCAAGAGCCGTGCTGATTCAATCGCAAAGGCGAGCGGGGATCGTGTCGGCAAACTCCAGTCAGTTTCCGGTGGTGTTATCCAGGTGCTTCCGCCGAATTCCACTGACATTTCAGATTACGGCGCATACGATACTTCAACTATCAGCAAAGTAATTACGCTCTCGGTTCGCGCAGCGTTCACGATTAAATAACATGCAGGAAAAACATTACACTTGTCTCGGTGGTTGCAAAGGAGTTTCAAAGAATACTGGTGTGTGCCAGGCAGCTGATTGTGCTGATCACAATCATGATCTTGTTGAATGTAACTGTACAGACGACAAGCATTTTGATTTCAAGAAGCAGGAGAAGCAAGCAGAAAAGCCCGTCTATGTTTCGTACGACGAATTCAAAAAAATGGATATCCGCATTGGAACCATTCGTGAAGTTAGTCTAATCGAAGGAGCTGACAAGCTTTTGAAATTCATGATTGATTTTGGTGGTGCTGAATCTCGCCAAATTCTCTCTGGTATCCGAGAATTTTTTCCAGAATTCGAAACGTTGGTCGGAAAGCAGGCTTTGTATATTGTTAATCTTGAACCGCGCACTATCCGCGGACTTGAAAGCAATGGCATGCTCATGGCGGTAGATGGCCTTGATGGAAAGCCGGTATTCCTTACTCCTGAAGTACCAGTTGCGCCTGGTGCGAAGGTTCGATAAGTAATGAAATTCCTCGATCCAACATTCCTCATTAGCACGCTCGGGCTTCTCGGAGTTTTTGCTATTATTTTTGCCGAGTCCGGCACGCTTGCTGGTTTATTTTTCCCAGGAGACTCTTTGTTGTTTCTTGCAGGGATTTTTGCTGCCAAAGGATACTTTCCGCTCTGGTTGCTCATTGTCGGCACCATCATCGCTGCGATTGCGGGGGATAGCGTTGGCTATTGGTTTGGGAAAAAGGTTGGGCCACGAATTTTTAAGAAAGAAGAATCTCTCTTTTTCAAAAAAAGCTATATTGTAAAAACACAAGAATTTTTTAATAAGCATGGTAAAAAAACAATCGCGCTGGCGCGTTTTGTTCCTATCGTTCGAACCTTCGCTCCGATCATGGCAGGTGTTGGGATGATGGAATACAAAAACTTTCTTTTTTGGAATGTTATTGGAGGAGTTGCATGGGTTTTGATATTTGGCCTAGCCGGAGCCTTTTTAGGAAATGTTCTTCCCGAAAGCGAAAAATATCTTGCATATGTAACGCTTGGCATCGTCGCCGTGTCTCTGGTTCCTGCACTGTTTCAAGTACTTCGTATTGCTAGAAATCGCTGAGCCGCTTCCGATTCTAAACTAAAAAGCTTATACTATATGCACATGAAGCAGCGTTCATTTTTTTCTACATTATTTTCTCCAACCATTGCTGGTCTCGATATCGCAGATCAGTCGGTTAAATACGTCGTCCTCAATCCAACCGATGAGGGATTTGAGCTTGCTGACTACGGCATGCTCCAGATTCCTGCTGGCGTGATTGTCGAAGGAAATATCGAAGATCCAAAACGGCTTTCGGTTATTCTTACTGCTTTACGAAAACAAAAAGGCATTAAACACGCTCGGGTTTCACTTCCAAGTAGTCATTCTTTCATTTTGGAAAACGCCGGTATCACTCCACATGCTCATGAACTCCGTGCTGAAGCGCTTTCACGAATACTCATTCCAAATTCATTCGATGTAAAGCACCGAGGAACTTCCATGCTTGTGAACCTTGGCGAAACGCAGACTGATATTTCAATCGTCCATAATGGCGAAGTGTTTCTAGCTAAATCTCTACCTCTTCCTGAAAATCCTACGCGAACTCTTGCAGATACTTTGGGTGTTCCTGAGCAAGAAGCAAAAAATCTCAAGCGGACTGTCGGTCTTTCTCGTAAGCCTGAACATGAACAAATATTCGCAGCACTCCAACCTGATATGTCAGCAATCGCAAAAAAACTCAATGACAGCTTTATCGAATGGCATACGCACGAAACCGAAAAACGGCCGGCGATACAACAGATCATTCTCGCGGGCTCGAATGCGCATATCGCCGGCCTTCCTGAATACCTCTCATCCGCACTCCGAACGAAAGTCATCCTCGGTAATCCATGGATGAATCTCAATTCTCTTGAATCATACGTTCCGCCAATGCATGCAGAAGAAGCGCTGGCGTATGCGGCAGCGTTCGGTCTCGCAAAAGGTGAATAAATAAAAAACGTTGTCGTCAGACAACGTTTTTTATTTCGAGAATGAAATTATTTTTTTACTACAGCGCTAAAATCCCAAGTCGTATTTGTTCCTTCCAAAGTAACTGGAGACGGTGTGCAGCCGGAGAGAACCTTGGCGGTTCCAAGTGTTAGCTTATACCATCGTCCTGTTGATCCGGTTGGATATAGTGGATTCCATGGTTTGATAATTACGTCTGAATATTTTTGCTGGAATGCTCGTACACCAGCTTCGGTAATCGGTCCAAAATATCCAGTCAATGGAATTGAAAGACCCATCTCACTATTTAAAAACTCCTGAAGCTTCTTTACACCATCACCACTGTCTCCAAGTTCATAATAGGTATCTGAAAGTGGGCAAAGTGCAGGCTGGGTTGGCAGAGCCGTAGCTGAGTTTGTTTCAACTGTTACCGTCTTAGCTGTTCCGTATATACAGAGGGACGGTGTATTTTGAATCCAAGCGCTTTGTTGCACGCTGATGTAATTACTTGCCTGTGGATCTCGGCAACCTGGTGTAGGGGAGATAATGATCACTCCGCCAGCTGCAGCTACCATTGGAATTTCTGGTTGAGGTTCTTCTTCATCTGCAAATGCAGGATGTGTTGCTCCAATGCTGGAAACAAGAATCATGAATACTATTAAAATTGCCCCGAATATTTTAGTGCGTACTGTGTTTGTTTTCATATTGGCGAACTTTAGCACAAAAACAAAGACGTGCAAATTGTGTGCCCCCGGTAGGAATCGAACCTACAATAACGGCTTAGAAGTCCGCAGTTATATCCATTTAACTACAGGGGCATGATGTCACAAACCAGTATAACAAAAGCGTGCCATTGCTAGCACGCTTTTGCCTTCTTGGCTGTGCGCGATGCAGGACTCGAACCTGCGACCTTTCCGGTGTAAACGGATTGCTCTACCAACTGAGCTAATCGCGCATATTGCTTTGTGAGGTTATACTACTGTATTTTCTTCACGAAATCAACCGGCATGCTATAGTAGCCCTATATATGCCCCCAATTCTCTATGAAGACCAAGACGTTCTCGTCATAGACAAGCCAGCCGGCCTCGTCGTCCACCCAGACGGCCGGGGTGATTTTGAGACTCTTTCAGAGATACTTTTACGCGAGAGACCAGAACTTGCAGACGTCGGCGAGCCAATGGTTTTAGAAGGAAAGGAGATTAAGCGCCCTGGAATCGTACACCGTCTCGACAAAGAAACTTCAGGCTGTCTCATCATCGCAAAAAATCAGGAAAGTTTTCTTTTTTTCAAAAAACAATTTCAGGATCATACAATTCAGAAAACATACCACGCTTGTTTGTACGGAGTTCCGAAAGAACGAAAGGGAACTATCAGCGAAGCAATCGGCCGCTCAAAAGAAAATGTCCGGAAATGGACTGTGGGCCGTGGAGCTCGTGGAGAAATGCGTGAAGCAATCACTCATTACGAAATCTTAGCAACCATCGGTGGTATTGAAGGAAAAGGAAGTACTGAAGAAGGTGTTTTCAGTTATGTCGAAGCAAAACCAAAAACAGGACGCACACACCAGCTTCGTGTTCATTTTCGATCGCTTAATCATCCGATCATTGCAGATACTTTATATGCCAGTGGACGAGAAAAGGCTCTTGGTTTCGAACGTTTAGCGCTTCATGCTCGTGCAATTGAATTTACGCTTCCGTCTGGAAAAGTAATTACAGTGACTGCGCCGTACCCAGCTGATTTTGAAACAGCACGAAATACTTTCGGATTGGGAAAATAAAAAACAGGTGTAATCCCATTATGGATTACACCTGCCGTATTGTTTTGTATATCTTTATCTTACTCTGTAGATAACCGCCAATGCCGTAGCATAGAGTTCTCCAGGGGCTTTAGTTAGTGATGCGGTTTGTATCTCCGATACTGCAGCGGCCAACTTGTCAGCAAATGTGTCGTTCATCATGTTGAAATACGTAAAGTACTTGATGGCCGAGAGAGTAACACGCTCAACATCTAGTTTCCTTTTTGTCAGTTTGTCCACAATGCGAGCGGAAATTCTTTGACGGAGCAGATCATCGCGGGTTATCGGTTTATCGGAATTGATTTTCATCAAGCTGCGTGTGAGTTTTCCAAAAACGTTGTACTTGTTGCTTTTGATAAACTCAAGTTCACACTCAAGTATGATTATTATAGTCGGAAGGAATTTCTTCCATGCTTCTTCTGCCGATATTTTTTCCAAGCCCACGTAGTTGGTTTTTTTATGCACTCCGCGAATGTACTCGCAAGCGTATGGTATCAGTGCAGCAACATCCACTTTATTTTCATATGCTTCATTTAGCATACGCGAAAGTTTGTAATATCCCTGGCAGCGAATGCGGTCAGCAAAATCCCAGTTTTTACCAAGTTGTGCTGCGATAGCATTTCCCAGTCCTTTGCTGCGATTCTGAGGTATGTGAGCAATAAAAACTTTAATTGCTGCATCATCTAGTTTTTTCCCTGTAAGGTAGGAATAGAAGTTTTTTGCAATTCCTATTTGTTCGGGATGATTGTATTGAAGAGCGTTTCTCAAAGCCTCTTCGTGTAAATAACCTTCCTTCGCAACGCTTACGCCATATGCGTAAAAAAGTTCGTTCACATAGTTGGGGGATAATAACGTTACATCAAGCGAGCCAGCAGCGATTTGCCGTAGAGCTTTTTCAATGCCGGACGTGCACGTTCTCAATGCCGGGATGGTTTTGCTTTTCTTGATTTCTTCAAGTAAAAACGCAATAGCTAAAAGAGTGGTAGTTCCCATAAAATAAAATTGTTTTTTTCAAATTGACGGCCACATGGCCAAATTTAACCCGATTCTAGTCTATTTTACACCTCTGTCAACCTGTGTTCTCATGCAGGTTGCAAAGTCGATATTTGTATGCTAAAGTATGCCCCGTATATGAAAACAGAACTGAAATTCACTCCAGTCGACATTGAAGCCCGCAAGAAGCTTGATTTTTCCTCAGGCGACACGGTTCGCGTCTGGTCAAAGATCGAAGATAAGGGTAAATACCGCCTCCAGGCTTTTGAAGGTATCGTTTTGGCTCGCAAGCACGGCTCAACTATGGGCGGTACTTTCACAGTCCGAAAGGTATCAAACAGCGTTGGTGTTGAACGTATCTTTCCTCTCTTTTCTCCTCTCGTAGATAAAATCGAAGTTGTGAAGAAGGCACGTGCTCGCCGATCAAAGCTTTACTACGTTCGAGAAAAGGCAGTTCGTGATATTCGTCGCAAGATGAAGAGCGTCACAAACGTGGACGGAGACGAAGCGGCAACAGAAGAAGCAGAATAGTTCTCTCGCGCAGTAATTACTTACCGCGCAAATGCACGGGTGGCGAAACTGGTAGACGCACTACCTTGAGGTGGTAGCTCCCGCAAGGGAATGGAAGTTCAAGTCTTCTCCCGTGCACATTATAAAAACCGATTTCAGGTAATCTGAGATCGGTTTTTTGTTTGCTATACTAATCCTATGTCAGTCATTTTTCTCAACCAACCAAAAATCTCACCTCATGAAGTGGATGCTAAATACAATGCTCGGCGTATTGAGCTTATTCCGCAGATCGAGGAATATCTTTTTGGCTCGGAACTTTTTGCAGGTAAAGATATTGCGGTAACTTTTTCTCATGCCGGCGTTTCTTCGCAAGTATGTATTTTGGAGGTGGGAAATGAAAAATTCGTTTTAAAAATTCCACTGGCGTTCAAAGACTATTCGCCAGAAGCGGCGTTCTTGCGTGCTTGGGAAAGTGTCGGCGTCTCGGTCCCGCACATACTGGAGGCGGGGCATATTCATGGACACCCATTTACCTTGATGAAATATATTGAAGCTGAAACAGTAGGGCAGACGTATTTCAAGGAAAATAGCCCGGAGCCCCGGATTTTTGTCGAAATGGGAAAAACGCTTCGGCAGATGCACTCCACTCGCGCAGAAAAGTATGGATTGGGAAACACTCCAGAAAAACTCTACCCCGATTTTAAAACATGGATCGAACAAGATATCCTTTCTCCAGAATCTCGAACCTATCAGAAATATATCTACATCAAAAAACATAATTTGCTCAACGAAGAACATGGTGATATTTATAAGGCAATCGACATATTGATTGCACATGTCGCGGCCGATCCGATTTCTACCTATTGTCACTATGACTTCTCATCAAGCAATATTTTCGCGACAAAGCCGCTCACTGTGTTTGATCCTGATTGTATGTTTAACCATCCGATTATTGATGTCGGTCGCACGATACTTATAAATATTTCCAAGCACCATACAATTCCAGAAGTCGCCGAACAGGTACTGGAAGGGTATTACGGGAATGAACCATATGACAGAAAAGCAATTCAAGCTTCAATCCTTTTTAATACCTACACAAAGTTTGAATACTGGCACGGAAAACAGAGCCCCCGTATCCCTGATGTCCAACAATACCTTAAAGACAACAGGCATTATTTAGATTAAGATTGCTCTGTTCAATCTTAATTAAGATGGTATACTACCAAAATCATGTCTGTATTAATCATAGAAGACGAAAAAAAGTTGGTCGACATCCTAAAGAAAGCCCTCAAAGGAGAGCGCTATTCAATTGATGTTGCCTACACTGGCGAAGAAGGCTTGGAAAAAGCCCTTGCCCATGATTACTCATTGATCCTCCTTGATGTTATGTTGCCGGGTAAAGACGGTTTTGCTGTCGCAAAAGAACTCCGAGCAAAACAGGTTCATACGCCGATTATAATGCTTACCGCACGAACAGTAACCAATGACCGCATCGCTGGCCTTGATTCAGGAGCAGATGATTATCTTACTAAGCCGTTCGAGCTTGATGAACTTTTTGCGCGCATGCGTGCTGTACTTCGCCGACGAAAAACAACGGATGCAGATATCGTCAGCGCGGGGGATCTTTCTATGGATAGAAAAAAGCATGAAGTTACTCGTGCAGGAAAAGTTATAGACCTTACTCCAAAAGAATACAAGCTTTTGAATTCACTCCTTACCCATAAAGGTGAAGCAGTTGATCGTGAAAAACTCATCAATAGTGCTTGGGGTCCATCATTCAAAGAATCAGGTAACGAACTCAATGTGCACATCCGCTATCTACGCAAGAAAATCAGCGGCAAAAAATCTACATCTCTCATCCGAACAGTTCGCGGTGTTGGATTTTCAATCAAGGAATAAAAGTAGTGCTGAGCATGGAGCTCTGTACACAATTGAAATTGTGTTATATAGTCATGCAAACGACAGCACATGGAAATAGATATAATCAACAAAGAAGGGGACGATCCTCCACATATAGGGGCTCCCAAATTGCAGTTGGTTTTAAACCAAAGACAAACTACTGAACTCGCACTAAGTTTACGAACTCAACAAAAAATGGACAAAGAGTGGACCAGACGGATCAAGGATCCTCTGGCGTTTGCACCGCATGAATTGCGAGGCACAGTCACTGAATCCAAAGTTATTGAGGAAAATACAAAGCTTGGTACGTTTTCAACAGACCGACTGTGCACTATCTTCATGAGTAGTACTCTTGATGAAGTTCGCGAACGTATGGAGAAAAATAAAGTTGCAGTAGGAGTTGGCTGGGGTAAAGCATATGACTGGCAATGGTACAGAGCGGCAACGCTTGCCGGCTATCGGGTTTGCTGGATTGATGTATGTCAGTTAGCTTGCATCGAAGCACGTAAGACGTTAGGAGATGACCGCTACTTGATTTTACAAGGTGAAGACAGAGAAAGAGCTTGGAAGGCTTCACGTTCAGAACCGATTGTTTATCACGGAGAAATTCGCTCCATACTTGCTGATCCAAATCCCAAAAAACTGGGCTTTGAATTAAAAGACGTTGAACTTTGGTATTTCTGCAGGACATTGACCTGCTTATCAAAGCCATCCGCACAAATCGTGTTGCGCCTGCTTGGAGAGTTGTCGCTTTCTGAAACGGCAAACCCACACAAAAAAAACCGGATTGAGATTGTTTCCGCTTTTAAGGACGATAATCCTTTCAGGAAATCAAAAACGAGCAATTTATACACGGTGAAGAAGATACTGAGAGATTTACAATACGGCGCACAACGCCCTATTCACGCAATTAATCAAAGTACGCATGAGTATTTTGATCAAATCTATAGAGGCATTTCGATTGTAGCAATATAGTCAATTCATACTACGACGGGGTGGTAGCTTGCTATCCTTCCGTCTTTTTTATATGGTAAGGTCACAGTATGCTCGCTGACCAGATAGCCATTCTCAATGAAGTGACCTTGGAGTCGCTGAACGAAACCAACGAAACCAAGATCGTTACGTCATTTTGCAATGCAGGTATGAAAGTACTTGGTGCAGATTATGGTTTCGTGTGGCTCAACACTTTTTCATCCCCAGAACTTCATTTGGTCTATACGAGCGAGAAACTCCCATTTACACCCCGTACCCCGCGAAAAGAGGGAAGAAACTACGGTGCAATCAAAAACTCTACGCCAGATTTTATTACAGATACGAACAAAGTTCCTGATGCAGATTATGTGCGTGAGTATGTAAAAAGCTTCGTAATCATACCATTGGTATATAAACAATCTGCATATGGAAGTATGGTGTTTTGTTTTACTAAACCAGAATCATTTCCGAAAGAAAAAAGAACATTGAGCTTTTTTATCGGCAACAGCGTTGCGCAGACAATTACCATTACTCGTCTTATTTCAGATGAACGAACAGAGCGACTTCTTCGCGAGGAACGTAGGAAAATTCGCTCGGTCGCCGATGCAAACCATGAATTACGGACACCTATTGCCATTATTCAAGGGAACGTGGATCTCGCCCTGAGAAGTAAATCAAAAAAAATTACTGAATATATTAAAACTCTCAACGCAGTCAATCATGAAGTGAAGCACATTTCTGGTCTTCTATCTGACCTTACACTTTTGTCACCGCAGGATGAGGAAGTACAGGAAAATATTCCTTTCGGACCGGTTTCGTTACGGAATATTATTTTTGATATTGTAGAACGATGTGAAGTTTTGGCTCGAAAGAAAAAGATTCTATTGGAAATAAAAACAATACCGCAGATTACTATTCCGGGCAACAAACAGTATCTTGAAAAGATGGTTATTAACCTTGTTAAGAATTCTATCGTATATGGAGTTGAGGGAGGAAAGACTGAAATCGCGATAAAAAAAACCAAAGATAAAATTAGCATCAGCGTAAGCGACAATGGGATTGGAATCAGCAAAGAGGATTTGCCTCATATCTTTGAGCGATTTTATCGTGCTGACAGTTCACATGTGCCAGGTCAGGAGGGGACAGGATTAGGGTTGGCAATTGTTAAATTTGCAGCTGAACTACATGGCGGCACGGTATCAGTTAAGAGTACTAAAGGAAAAGGAAGTACTTTTACTATCTCCTTACCAACGGCACATGAGGGTATGTAATCAATATTTTATTTTGGGGTAATACATAAAAAATTTGGTATACTAGATAGTATGGAAATGTTTACCACAATAAAACCAATCGTTATCGTCCTCCACGCCCTTTCGGCTGCAATCGGTTTAGGTGCTGTTGTCACCACTGACGCCCTCTTTTTTAAATTTCTGAAGGATTATAAAGTTTCGCAAAAAGAAGCTGATACCCTGGATGCTATTTCAAAAGTCATATGGGGAGCCATCTTTCTTTTATTTATTACTGGAGCGGCACTCTACGTTAGCGCACCGCTTGAGTATCTTGCGAAATCAAAATTTGTTGCAAAATTGGTAATTTTCGCGGTTATTGTACTAAATGGAATTGCATTGAATGCAATCATTTCTCCCTATCTTGTGAAGCTTTCATTTAATGATGATTCGCGGACACTTCATCGATCGACTCGTATGCGTATCCTTCGTCGCATAGCTTTTGCGTCAGGAGGAATTTCAATGGTATCGTGGTTTGCGGTATTTGTTTTGGGTTCCATTCGTTCTATTCCCGTTACCACTTGGCAAGCGTTACTCATCTATATTGGCTTGCTGTTGTGTGTAGTGGCAGGAAGCCAAGTATTTGCATCGCTCTTAAAGAAGCACCATACAGTACTAAAAAAATAGTCTGCCATTAATTGCCTAAGTATCATCATTATGCCAATCCTACTCGAAGTTATTTTGTATTCGCTCATGCTTATTTTTTGCGTGGCCACGATAATTATTTTGGCCGTGCATTTGTCTCAGGAATTTACTGGGCGGGCGCCGTTTATTCCTATTTCACAAGATGTTCTCGGTGATATTGTGACAGCGCTTGGACTGAAGCAGGGAAGCGTAATGTATGACCTCGGATCTGGAGACGGACGAGTGGTATTTGCAGCAGCCTTATCCCAGCCTTCAATTAAAGCTATCGGCGTCGAACGCTCAGTGTTGCCATTTGTACTTTCTCATATTGAGAAAAAACGAAAAGGTGCAACAAATGCGCATTTCGTGCGAGCAAATTTTTTTAATGTCCCAATTGGAGATGCTACCCACATATTTTTGTATCTCTTTCCTGGACTCATGAATGCATTGCTTCCAAAATTTGAAAAAGAGCTTAAGCCAGGAACTCGCGTTATTTCATGTGACTTTAAATTCAAAGATAAACAGCCAATTCAAGTGATTGATCTTCACCGTAAAAAATATAATCTTGGGCGCAAGATATACATATACGAATTCTAAGTTACAGAGTGCTGTCTGATTTCTTTTTTAGTGATACAATATACGTATCATGATCAACAAGGAACTCTTACTTTACATACAAGCGCAGCTTGCAGCGGGCACACCCGAAGTTATTATTAAAGAAATTTTGATGGCCCGCGGCGGATGGCGCGCAGGGGATATTGATGAAGCTTTCAGAAGTATTCAAAATCCAATTCCAAAAGCTACACCACCTCAGCCAGCTCCAGCTCCAGCTCCAGCTCCAGCTCCAGCTCCAGCTCCTCGCCCGCAGCCAGCACCAGTTCAGCCGGCGCCTGTTCAGTCAACACCGACTCCACAACCAGTTAGTACTCCTGCCCCAGTATCAGTTGCTGCACAATCAGCGCCTATTTCTTTTGTTGCTCCACAACAATCGCCGATTTCACAACCTATTGCGCCAAAACCTGCACCAAGTATGGTGCGTATGCCAGGAACCACGCTTGTTTCTCAGGCTGATGAGTTGATGGCGCCTCGTCCAGTAACACCGCCAGTGTCACCGACTTCAGTCTACTCTCAGCCAATGCCAAATCCATTTGCTCCACAGACTCCCGTTCCTCCTACACCTGTTTCAACTCCTATAACCCCAGTAGCGGAACCAAAAGTTTTTGAAATGCCCCCAATGATTGAGCCAGTTACTGCAGCTATTCCCACAGCAGCTTCTACTGCAGCAGCTGCTCCAGTAAAAACAATAAACGATATTGCTCCAGGGCCTTCTGCTCAGACTGGTGCATATTACCAACCAACTCGTGCAGATGAAGCGCCTCATTTTGTTGGAATGCAGGCCGCACCAACAACACTACCTAATCAACCAAAAACACTTGGACGTAAAATTGCTCTAGCGTTCGGTATCATTCTCGGTATTGCGTTGCTTGGAGGTGCTGCGGCATATGGATATTTCTTTTATCTTAATCCATCACCAAAAACAGCTTTTAACTACGTCCTTCCTCGGCTCGCTGCTGCAAAGACTGGCCACTACAAAGCAAACATCGTTGCTAATTTTGATAAATCAATAGTTAGTGAATTTACGGCGGCAGTAGCGCCAAGCTCTCCAACAGGAATTGTTATTTCTGAAGATACGAGCGCTCAAGCTACCCTTGTTCTGGATGGAGTGTTTGATCGGACCGAAACAACAAATAGCAAAAGTGAAGCAACTGTGACATTTTCAACAACAGCGGCTCCGATCTCACTTTCATTCCAAACAAAATTTATTAATTCAATACTCTATGCGAAAGTTCCTGATCTTGGATTTTTGACTGACTTGCTCGGAGGGAATACCGGAGTATTTTTGCCGGGGGATTGGGTCTCTTTTGCTGCGGCAGATGCAGGTTCAGCAAATACGTTGTCGGCAGAAACACAGTCAAAGATCATGGATATTTTCATGAAAGGGAACATTATAACCCCAACTATTGAGCTCGATAAGGATAAGGCTGGAACGGTTTCCGTGCATCGGTATCAATTTTCAATTAATCAGCAAGCATTTAAAGAAGCGTTGCTCCAGTCATACATTATCGTTACCGGTAAGGCTGCAGATGAGATGGAAACGGCAATGCTCGATGAGTATCTTTCAGGATTTACAATTACCGACGGCGAACTTTGGGTTGGCGTCTGGGATCGAAAACCATATCGAATTATATTTACCATCAAGCCAGTTGGGGTGACTTCAGAGCAAATACGTGATATTAAGTTTGATATTTCACTCGACGCATTTGGCGAACCAGTCTCCATTATTCCTCCGGTTTCGGCAAAATCGTTTACCGCTCTTTTTGAGGATGCACGCAAGCAAGGACAGGATGCCGCAGTTAAGGCAATGCTGACCTCGGTCCGACCTACTGCTGAAATCTATTATTCATCAAAAAAAACATATCTAGGGCTCTGTACTGCACCAAATGGTTTGAAAGATCTTTTCGACGCAATGTCTTCACAGGTTCTAACAGAATCTCCTTACTGTAAAGATAGCGCGAAGGCGTATGCAGTAGCTGCGCCGCTCGCAGCACAATCTGGCGTGTCGTGTGTTGATACAAAAGGATCAATTGTTTCTCTTGCGGCGCTTCCATCTGGAACAGAATGTAATTAATTTTTTGCACTATGCCTAAACCTGCAGTAAAAAAAGAAATAAAATGCGAGCCATGTGAGAAGGCTAGTAAGAAAGATGTGTTTCCTCTAAAAAAAGTCAAAGAGTATCTTTCGAAAGTTAAGGGTTGGGAAAGCATCAAGCGGGGGAAAGCGATACAAAAAGAATTTAAGTTTCCTGATTTTGTGAGAGCGATGTCTTTTGTGGACCAGGTTGCCGATGTTGCAGAAGGAGCCGGACATCATCCAGATATTTTTATTTCATACAATCTTGTCAGGCTTGGACTCTCGACACACTCGGTTGGGGGATTAACCGAAAATGATTTTCTTGTGGCGGCGGAAATAAATAAGCTTTGGCTCATACGGACTGTGTAATATAAAAAGAGAGACTTTAAGTCTCTCTTTTTATTTGGTATGGATTTATCGGTTATCGGTGTCTTTTGGGAGAGTGACTTCGATATCGATTCCCGGCTTTTTCTCTTCAACCTGCTTATTAGTTGTAAACCACCAGACGCCAGCTCCGACGATGATGATTAAGATAATGCTGAGAAGGATAGTATTGGTGTTGCCTCCGTTGGTTTGATTGTGCATACCTGTTCTTATTTAATTGGATTTTCGCCGCGGATAACGCGGATAAGGAAGAGGACGATTGCTACAACGAGAAGTATATGGATGAAATACCCAATAGTGTAGCCGGTAATGATTCCTAAGAGCCAAAGCACTAGGAGAATGATTGCAATAGTTGTAAGCATATAGATATATTTTTTAATATAAAATTAATATTCGGCCTAATCACATAATACACCCTTTATTTTAAAAGGCCAGGGGAGGTGGGGAAAACTGACGGCCGCCCGAAGGGCGGCCGTATTGTGTGTTTATAGATCTGTCTCAAATTTCCAGTTCATTGGAATCAGGGTAATTGTCACGGAATGCTCGAATCCTGACTGCTGTTTCCATTGTACAAAACGAGTCTTGATATCCAGGAAAAGAGCTTCTTTGTCCGGAATTTTATCTGCGCTCATTTCGATAAATAGTTCGATTGGGGCAGCATCGATTTTGATCCGGGGGCTATCCGCATAAACGAATACTTCAGGGATATGCGTCGCTTTCTGGACGATTTGCTTGAAAACATTGCCGAGAACGTTGATTTCCTCATCGGGTACTCGGCGATCGTCGTATTTGATAGTGATCATTGGCATGGGGTCAGTATAGCAGGTCGGCTTGCCGACATAAAGGCTAGTTGTTTTTTATGCGTTCTTCGACAGCCCGTTCTAACTCCGCTTCAGTGGTAAACATAAAAGCGGGGATGCCGACGCTAATCGCCGCTGCGAGATTTTTCTCTTGATCATCAAAGTATATACATTCAGCTGGATCTAAGTGATGTTCGTCAAGAATGGATTGCCACGCTCTCACATCCGGCTTCACATAACCTGTTTGCCAAGAAAAATACACGGCATCAACTGCAGTGTGTATCCAGGGGTAATGTCCGTAAAATTCTGCTCGTTCCTTGAAATTATTTGAAAGGATAAAAACTTTAATTCCTCTTTCTCGAAGCGATGTCGCGAATGAGATCATTCTCTCAGAAGGAATTTCTGCTCCGAACCAGTAATTCCAAAATTCTGTTTCATTGAATGAAACGTTCCACTCTTCAAGGACTGGCTTCCAGTATTGAAATGCAGGCAGCGCTCCTGGTTTGCGAACGGCTTCCATAATTTCGCTAAGTTTTGGAAGAAATACTTCTGGCTGAATTCCGAAATCTGTTTGGAAACGGTCGCTTAGTTTCGGGCTTTGTAAAAATATGCCGTTGAGGTCAAAAATTGCTGCGGTGATCATGATGAGAAAAGTATACCATTAACTGGTAAATGTAATAGTAAGACTCGCAGAAAAAGATTCTCCAGGATGGATCATTTCTGGATCAGAAACAAGCCCGCCGATATCGCGCATGACTGGCTCAACGCAGAAGAAATCTTCCCCAGGTACTGACCAGATCCAAAGTTTTTTATATTCCATAGACACATTAAGAAGGAGAGTGCCTAATTCTGGAATAAGTATTTCCAAAACTGCAGATGGATCTTTTGTTTTTGGATTATCAATCGAAACAGTTCCGCCGTTCATCCATACTGAAGCCTGATCTTGCACCTGCTGTCCGCCTTCAAAATTGAATCTGATATTTTCTTTTTCTTCATCCGGAACTTTGAAGTACGGATGTAAACCCATGGCTACGGGAAGCTTCGCGGACTCTTCACGATTTTCTACTTTTTGGATAAGCGTGAATGAATTGTCAGTATTGAATGTTCCTTCAACAGAAAGAACGCAGTCGTACGGATATGAGATTTGACCCTCTTTTTTAACAAGCAATGTTTCCTTGAAACCATTTTGAATTAGTTCTGATTTCCATTCATTAGAATTTCTGGCAAAGCCATGCTGCTTTAGGCCAGGGAAGTCTGGGCTCTCAACGATGCCTGCGTTAGGAAAAAGAATAGGAATCCCGCCGCGGACATTTGCTGCTGTATTTGCAAAAGTCTTGTTGTCTAAATATAAAATCTCCGTCCCGCTTAATTTGAGCGAGGTAATAATCCCACCACGAGAAGGGGAGAAAGATACTTCATTATTTCCTGAAAGTATTTTTTCTATCATGTGGTGTTTATTGTTTCTGTCCCCAGACCATAATCCACGAAACGCCCGGTCTATGAAGTTCATCCGGTGTTATTTGCGATGCGACAATTTTGAAACCTGCTTTCTTGAGCATATCCTCCATTTCTTTTTTTGTGAAATAAGTATAAAAGCGCTCATTCCATCCGGAGAGTTTTTCTTTTACGAATTCTTCACCTTTTCCTTTTTTTACTCGAATGTGCAGCATTCCTCCCGGCTTAAGTATTGAATGGAATTTTTTAAGTGCCTTTGGAACATCATTGCGCTTGAGATGTAATAAAATCGCTTGAGCCCAGATGCCGTCAAAACTATTCTTCGGGAATTTTGATTTCAGGATATCCTCACAGATAAAAGTTGCCTTTGGAATTTGTTTCCGAGCAAGCTTAATCAGAACATCGGAAATATCGGTGCCTGTTACTTTCAATCCGCGCTTGGCAAAGAATTCCGCGTCACGTCCTCCTCCGCAACCGACGTCCAAAATACTTCCGCCCTTCGGCAGCAACTTCGCAAACGGCAAGCGCTCAGGGGGAGTCAATTTCTTGCTGTCTTTCAGATATTTCTCACCGAGGGTATTATAGACTTCTTTAGTTTTTTTGTAGATTGATTGGCTCATGTGAGGTAAGTATAGCAAAATTCGAATCCTGAATAGTAGGATTTTAAAAAGTAATACCACTATGTGGTAAAAATGGGT
>JACCDG011626178.1_pt1 | contig 24704 bp, 28 predicted proteins | sample 7442471 | NCBI WGS metagenome assembly JACCDG01 (sample SAMN15323444, study PRJNA562643) | freshwater metagenome | isolation source: river surface water | place: USA:Blue River Watershed | collected 2017-08-17 | reverse complement strand
CGGTGTACTGGGCCGAGGAGGCGTCCTCGATGGCGCGCCAGAGCTGGAGCAGGTACTTCAGGTCCCATTCGAGCTCTTCGACCGAGCGGCCGATGCCGGCGGTGCGGGCGATGATGCTCATGCCATTGGGGTATTCAAGTTGGTCAAGAGCCGCCTTGAGTTCGGCGCGGTCGTCGCCCTCGATGCGCCGGCTCACACCGCCGCCACGCGGGTTGTTGGGCATCAGCACCACATAGCGGCCGGCCAGGCTGACAAAAGTGGTCAGTGCCGCGCCCTTGTTGCCGCGCTCTTCTTTTTCGACTTGCACCAATAGGCTTTGGCCTTCTTTGATGACGTCTTGGATCCGCGCTTGCGAGGGCGAGACATTGCCTTGGAAATACTGCTTGGAGATTTCCTTGAAGGGCAAGAAGCCGTGGCGCTCCTCGCCGTAGTCGACAAAACAGGCTTCCAGCGAGGGCTCGACCCGGGTCACCACCGCCTTGTAGATATTGCCCTTGCGCTGTTCGCGCCCTTCGATTTCGATTTCAAAGTCGAGCAGTTTTTGTCCATCGACGATGGCCAGGCGGCGCTCTTCGGCCTGCGTGGCATTGATCAACATACGCTTCATGGCGTTTTCCTTCGTTCAAATATTTCCATCAGTGCCTGCTGTGCCAAATCGGAACGGCAGTCACCACCGGCCACAGACCGGACAGGAGACGCGAACGGGGAGGAATTGCCGGAGAGCGGCGGACAACGGCGACTCTGGTGGGCGGCTGCTTCGCCGCTCTGCTCACCAAATGGCTGGGTCCGTGCGTAGGCGCTTGGATGCAGGCAACACACAGCCCAACCACCGCCCTGATGGGGCTTGCGGCGGATCGTCGCTGGTGTGGTACGTGGACATGGGGTTCTGGCATCCTTGTCCAGCCTGGGCGCTCCGCTGGGCGGCAGCACACGAGCTGGGCAATTGGGGTATTCCGTATCGGGTTCGCAGACTCTTGAACGATCAGGTGTTGCACATCGGGCGGCGGCTGCGGGCGGGTTGAGGTCGTTGAAGCGACACACGTCTCACACAGGGGCCGCCGGGCAACACCGGCACTGTGTTCAGCCTTCTGCGCTTACAGCGCCGAAGCGAAAACCCAAGTGCTGCCTCAAACTCCAAGACAAATCAAGCACTTAGGCCACGGACTGAACTGGGGCATTATAGTGTGCTCTGTTCCTTGCGTCATCCGACGCTGGCCAGCCGCTGTTGTATGTCTTCGTCCGATCCTTCTTTGTCTGTCCGCTATCTGTCTGTTGACGAGCATTCCGCAGGCCAGCGGCTGGACAATTTTCTGATCCGCGAACTCAAGGGTGTGCCCAAAACCCACATCTACCGCATCATCCGATCGGGTGAAGTGCGGCGCAACAAAAGCCGTGTCGGGGCCGATGATCGGATTGCACAAGGCGATGTCATCCGCCTCCCCCCTTTGCGTGTGTCTGACACAGCAGCAACTGCTGTCAAAGCCCCGCCGTTGGCTGCCAAAAACTGGCTTCCGGTGTACGAAGACGAGCATTTTCTGGCGATCAACAAACCCGATGGCTTGGCGGTGCACGGTGGCAGCGGTGTCAGTTTTGGTGTGATTGAGCAATTGCGGGCATCGCGTCCAGAGAGCCGGTTTTTGGAGTTGGTGCACCGACTCGACCGCGAGACCAGTGGGCTGTTGCTGATTGCCAAACGCAAAAGTGCGCTCAACGCATTGCAGGATCAATTTCGGGAGCGCACCACCGACAAGGTGTATTTGGCCTTGGTCAAAGGGGTGTGGCCCGACGGGCTCAAGCGCCTGGATGCAGCATTGCAAAAGTACGAGTTGCCAGATGGCGAGCGTCGGGTGAGGGTGGTCAGCGCCGATCACCCCCAAGCCCAAGCCTCTTTGAGTTTTGTGCGTCGCCTGGCTGTTTTGCCGACGGTGTCGGGCCAATCGTTCGGTGCCAATGGTTTTAGCCTTTTGGCTGTCACCATCAAAACTGGCAGAACCCATCAGATTCGCGTTCATCTGTCGCATGCGGGATACCCGATTGTTGGGGATGACAAATATGGCGACTTTGATCTGAATCGTGACGTCGCAAAAGAAGGCTTTCGTCGCATGTTTTTGCATGCGTGGCGCTTGCGAATAGATCACCCCATGACAAAGCAGCCGATACAATTAGAGGCAAAATTGCCTTTGAATTTGCGCTTGACAGAATTGACGCGCCTGGGTGTACAATGAAGACGCATCGTTGGGATGCCCACCCGGTTAATTAAAAGATTTTTATCCCTGAAGGACAAGCAATGACCTCTTATTCTGAACTGATGGCTCAGGCACAAGCCCTGATGGCACAAGCTGAGCAGGCCCGCAAGAACGAATTGGCTTCGGTGATTGCCGATATCAAAGCCAAAATGAAGCAGTACGGCATCACAGTGGCCGATCTGGGCGGTGCTCCTGGGCGCAAACCCGGTAAGACCAAATCCACCGCTATGGCCAAATACCGGGGCCCGAACGGTGAGTTGTGGGCTGGCGGCCCTGGTCGCAAGCCCGAGTGGGTGCGCAACGCCATGGCGCAAGGCAAGAATATCGAAGACTTCCGCATCTGAAAGCCTCAGCTGCTGTTACAAAGGCGTCCTTGTGACGCCTTTTTCTTTTGTTCCTCCATCATGAGACCTCGCCGCTACGATTTGATCGCTTTTGATTGGGACGGCACTTTGTACGACTCCACTGCCGCCATCACACAGGCCATTCAGTCTGCGGTGGGTGATGTGGGGGGGACGGTGCCTTCCCGAGCCTCCGCCAGTTATGTCATTGGCTTGGGTCTTGCCCAGGCCTTGGCACACGCCGCACCGGACGTACCCCCCAGCCGTTATCCGGAATTGTCGGCCCGTTACCAGCACCACTACCGGCGTTTGGCCAACGAGTTGACCCTGTTTGATGGCGTGTTGCCGATGTTGGCCGACCTCAAGCGCCGGCACCACTGGCTGGTGGTGGCCACCGGCAAGAGCCGACGCGGTTTGGACGAAGTTTTGACCGATGTGGCGTTGGCTGGCGTGTTCGATGGATCGCGCACCGCCGATGAAACCGCCGGCAAACCACACCCTTTGATGCTGTACGAATTGATGCGTGAGTTTGGTGCGGAACCTGAACGCACCCTAATGATTGGCGACACCACCCACGATTTGCAGATGGCCCAAGCGGCAGGGTGCGACAGCGTCGGTGTGAGCTATGGCGCACATGCCGACAGCGCTTTTGCCCCGTATCAACCCAAGGCGGTGGTGCATTCGGTGGCGGATTTGCATGGCTGGTTGTTGGAGGAGGCCTGAGTCCATGGCTTTGCAGCGTGTGTGTCGCAGCGAGGAGTTGTTGGATGGGCGGCAAGCCGTGCCTTTTGATGTGCTGTATGACCACCAGCCCGTGCGCGCTTTTGCGGTGCGTCATGCGGGACGGGTGTACGCCTATTTGAACCGTTGTACCCATGTCGCCATGGAAATGGACTGGCAGCCCGACCGGTTCTTTGATGACACGGGACAATGGTTGCTTTGCGCGTCACACGGCGCGGCGTATGCGCCTGATACCGGCGAGTGCGTCGGCGGGCCTTGCCGTGGTGGTTTGGTGGCTGTTCCACTGACCGAGCGCGATGGTGTGGTGTACTGGCGGGCTGAGCCCCCTTTTGAGCGAATCGAATTCTGGAAGAACGTATGAGTGTGAACGAGCCTCAGACCGATGGTCCGATATCCCCCGGCGTTTCCCCTGCGGCAGGTTGGGAGCGTGCCACGATCGAAAAGCTGCTCTTGGCCCAGGTGCGTGAGCAAGCCGCTGCGCGACGGTGGAAGGTGTTTTTTCGCTTGGCATGGTTGGCGCTTGCCGCCGCTGCCGTGTGGCTTTACATGTCTGGCGGGCCACACAGCACCGGACCCAGCGTGTCGCACACCGCCATGGTGCAAATTCGTGGGGCCATCGACGGCGCGTCCGAGGCCAGTGCTGAAAACATGGTGTCGTCGCTGCGCTCGGCTTTTGAGGAGCCCAGCGCCCAAGGCATCGTGTTGTTGATCGACTCTCCGGGCGGCAGCCCCGTGCAGGCCGGCATTGTTCATGACGAAATTGTGCGTCTCAAGGCACTGCACAACAAAAAAGTCTATGCGGTGGTAGAGGAAACCTGTGCTTCGGCGGCTTACTACATCGCCGCGGCTGCCGATGAGATTTATGTCGACAAGGCCAGCGTGGTGGGCAGCATTGGTGTGTTGATGGACGGCTTTGGGTTTACAGGCCTGATGGACAAGTTGGGCGTTGAGCGGCGCCTCATGACGGCTGGGTCGAACAAGGCCTTGCTCGACCCCTTCAGTCCCCTCAAAGAGCAAGACAAGCTGTACCTGCAAGCCATGCTCGACGAGATCCACGGGCAGTTCATCGATGTGGTCAAAAAAGGGCGCGGCGATCGACTCAAGATCACGCCCGATACTTTCAGTGGGCTGGTCTGGAGCGGCCAGCAGGCTGTGAATCTCGGGCTCGCCGATGCCTTGGGCAATGCCGATTTCGTCGCACGAGAAGTCGTCAAAGCCGAGGAAATCATCGACTACACCTACAGGGAAAATGTTGGCATGCGTTTGGCCCGGCAGTTCGGTGCTAGCGTGGGTGAGGGCGTGTACAAAGCCGCTGCCGCGTCGGGCGTGGCACTTCGCTGAGTGCGGCTGTCAGTCCACGAGGCGTGTGGTTGACCAGCTTAGCCCCTGCTGGTCTTTGGGCGACAGTTGGGGCGGGCCAGTGCGGTCCAGAGGCCATTCGATGGCCAAGTCCTTGTCGTCCCAAGCCACACAGACTTCAGAGGCGGGCGCGTAGAAGTTGGTTGTTTTGTACAGGAAATCTGCGCTGTCGCTCAGTGTCAGGAAACCGTGCAAGCAGCCTGGTGGAATCCACAGCTGCTGTCGGTTGTCGGCACTCAGCTCCACTCCTACCCATTGGCCAAAGGTGGGTGAGTCGCGGCGGGCGTCGACCGCGACATCAAACACCGCCCCTTGGGTTACACGCACCAGCTTGCCTTGTGCGTTGGGCGGCTTTTGAGCGTGCAAGCCACGCAAAACTCCCTTGACCGAGCGGCTGTGGTTGTCTTGCACGAAGCGCTGGGTGCAACCCGTGACTTCGGCGAACACCCGTTCGTTGAAGCTCTCGAAAAAAAAGCCACGATCGTCACCGAACACCTTGGGCGTGAACAGCACAATGTCGGAAATGGCCAAGCGCTGATGCTGCATCACCTCACCCGTGGCACCGATTCGCCCAGTACCCTCAGCAGATACTGACCGTAGCCATTCTTGCGCAGAGCCTCGGCTTGCTGGCGCAGGACCTCTGCGCCAATCCATCCCTGTCGGTACGCAATCTCTTCCGGGCAAGCCACTTGCAAACCTTGGCGTTTTTGCAGCGTGGCAATGAAGCTGGCCGCCTCCAACAAGCTGTCGTGGGTGCCAGTGTCGAGCCAGGCGTAGCCCCGGCCCATGATCTCCACACTGAGTTGGCCTTGTTCGAGGTAGCGCTTGTTGACGTCGGTGATCTCCAGCTCGCCTCTGGGCGAAGGCTTCAGGCTCGCTGCGATGTCGCACACCTGCTCATCGTAAAAGTACAGGCCTGTCACGGCGTAGTTGCTCTGCGGCATGAGCGGCTTTTCTTCAATGCTGATGGCGCGTTGTTGATCGTCAAACGCCACCACGCCATAACGTTCGGGGTCGTGTACGTGGTAGGCGAACACACTGGCACCACCAGTGCGCGCATTGGCGCTGTGCAGCTGTTTGACCAAATCGTGGCCGTAGAAGATGTTGTCGCCCAGCACCAGCGCGCTGGGCTGGCCCGCTACAAACTCGCGCCCGATGATGAAGGCCTGTGCCAGGCCGTCCGGGCTGGGTTGCACCGCGTATTGGATGTTCATGCCCCATTGGCTGCCATCGCCCAGCAGCTCGGCAAAGCGCGGTGTGTCTTGTGGGGTGCTGATGAGCAGTACCTCGCGAATGCCCGCAAGCATCAGCGTGCTCAGCGGGTAATAGACCATGGGCTTGTCGTACACCGGCATGAGCTGTTTGCTCACCGCCTGGGTCACGGGGTAGAGCCGGGTGCCGGAGCCACCGGCGAGGATGATGCCTTTGCGGTTCAGCACAGAGGGCTCCTCGGTTAAATGGGTTGAAGGTGCTCGCGCAACATGCGCGCCACACCGGTGCGCCAGTGCGGCAAGTTCAGTCCAAAAGCGGTTTGCAGCTTGTGGGTGGACAGGCGGGAATTGAGTGGCCGTTGTGCCGGCGTTGGAAAGGCGCTGGTGGGCACTGGTGCCACATCGTCGGGACCGGCTTTCAGGGCTGCACCTAAGGCTTGTGCCTGCTGCAGCACAAAGCTGGCGTAGCCGTGCCAGCTGGTTTCACCACTGGCCACTAGGTGGTACAGACCATCATGGTCTGGGTTTCTCCAAGTGGTGCGAATGGCATGGGCCGTCACGTCGGCCAGCAAATCGGCCCCCGTGGGCGCACCGATCTGGTCGTCGATTACTGTCAGCCGATCGCGCTCTTGGGCCAAGCGCAGCATGGTTTTGGCAAAGTTACCACCGCGCGCTCCATACACCCAGCTGGTGCGAAACACCAGATGCCGGCAGCCGCTTGCCGCGATGGCTCGCTCACCTTCGAGCTTGGTTTGACCGTACACATTGAGCGGGCCGATGGCGTCGGCCTCTGAGCGCGCACCGTTGCCGCTGCCATCAAACACATAGTCGGTGCTGTAGTGCACCAGCAGCGAACCACTGGCGGCCGCACAGCGCGCCAGCACGGCGGGGGCTTCGGCATTCAGCGTGCGGCACAAATCGGGCTCGCTCTCGGCCTTGTCCACCGCGGTGTGGGCGGCGGCGTTGACGATCACGTCCGGGCGCACCGTTTGCACCGTGCGCGCCAAACCGTCGAGGTCGGTGAAGCTGCCCACCAGGCCCGGATGCTGTGGGTTGCCATCGTGGTCCAAGGCGATCAGTTCGCCCAGTGGGCTCAGGCTGCGTTGCAGCTCCCAGCCCACTTGGCCGTTCATGCCCAACAACAGGATTCGCAGCGGCGGGTTTGTCATGGCTGAACATTGTACGGAGCGGCGACAGGACCCTTCGTTAAACTAGAACGCTTTCCTACCCTAGCGCCCCTACAGGTTTTTCCTCATGAACATGCATACTTTGACCCCTCGCAGAAAATCTTTTTACAGCGGCAGTGGCCAATCCCAGGCGGTCGCGTTTGTCGACATGCGCTACCTGCGTTGGCTCTGCGGGTTGGACGGGCGCGATGCGGCGCCGGTATCGCGCGCCCAGGTCAATGCTGTTGTGCTCAACGCATTGGATCAAGCCAACCTGAACGCCCAGCTGCTGCGCAGCTACTGCTACGCCGACCACGACGACAAAGCCACCTTTGACGACCAGACGCTGCGCCTGCTGCCCCAGGCCGACACCGACGGTGAGCTGGCCATGGTGCGGCAAATGTCGGCCGACTTGATGGCGGTGGCTCAGGGCGCAAGGCCCGACCTGATCGTGATTGCCAGCGACGACCAGCGCCTGATCCACACCATCGATGTGCTCAAACTCCAAGGCATCAAGGTTTGCTTGCTGGCCGACGAGCGAGCCAAGGCCATGCCACGTCTGCAGCAACACGACCCAGAATGGGCGCGTCTGTTGCGAGAGGCCGACCGCCGGCTGGTGGTGCAGGCCCAAGACTTGGCCCACGCTTTGAGCGCTGGCGCCCAAGCGGGGCAGCAGACCGTTCACGAAGATGTGCTGCAAGCGGTGGTCAACGAATGGTGGTCGGGCCTGCCCTTGGATGAGCAAGATTGGCTGCGCGAGGAGCTGCCCGCGCTGAGGGGTGTGCCGCCTGAGCTGGACCGGGAGTTGCTCCGTCGCACCAAGATGGCCATCCACCGCAGCCTCAACGAGCATGAGAAACGCCTGTTGCGCGAGCAAGCCCGCCGCGTGGCTTTGGGCGACGGTGTGTCCGACGAGGCGGTGATCGCCGGCGAATGACCGTGTCTGGGCACTGGTACCTCATCCACACCAAGCCGCGGCAGGAGTCGGTGGCGCTGGAAAACCTAGAGCGCCAAGGCTACCAGTGTTACCTGCCTATGATGCGGCGCGAAAAGGTGGCGCGAGGCAAGCTCAAGCTGGTGGATGAGCCACTGTTTCCCCGCTATCTCTTTATTTGGCTGGAGAGCTCTCTGCAGAGCCTGAGCTGGACGCCCATCCGCTCGACCCGGGGCGTGACCCGCTTGGTCACTTTTGGCAAAGAACCCGCGAAAGTGCCACCGGTCCTGATCGACGGCATTCGGCTGCAACAGGACGAGTTGGCGCAGGCGCCCGAGCGGGCCTTCTCGCCAGGCGAAGATGTGCTGATCGTCGATGGCCCCTTTGCTGGCATTGAGGCGATCTATCAGGAAAGCGACGGTGAGCGGCGGGTGATGGTGCTCATTGAGCTGATGAACCGCCAAGTCAAGGTGCCGTTGGAGCCCCACCAGCTCGCGCAAAGGCCGTCCTGAGCTCGCCTCAAGCGCCGAACAAAAATATGCAAGGCCCGCTCGGTGCTTGCAGGCCCGATGCCCGCCAGCCTTGGACGGTGTCTGTGCGGATCGACTCGTTGGCCAGACTCAGTGCACTGGCCACACACAAGCGGGTGTGTGGTTGCAGGTGCTGCAGCAAGGCTTTGAGCAGGGCTGCGTTGCGGTAGGGCGTTTCGATCATCAAATGGGTCAGGCCTTGGCGGTGCGTGGCTTGTTCCAGTGTGCGGATGGTCTGCGCCCGCGCTGCCGCGTCTTGCGGCAGATAGCCCACAAAAGAGAAGTGCTGGCCGTTGAGCCCACTGGCCGCCAAGGCCAGCAGCAAAGCGTTGGGCCCGACCAGCGGCACCACCCGCACCCCCAGAGCATGCGCCGCGCGCACCACCGCGCTGCCCGGGTCGGCCACCGCCGGCATGCCGGCTTCGCTCACCAGCCCCATCGCATGGCCTTGCAGTGCGGGTTGCAGCAGGGCGCGAGCGGCAGCCTCGGTGGCTGCGTCGGGCAGATGATCGCCTTTCTTGTGCACAACGCGAGGCAACTCTCGGATCTGCATCTCTTGCAGCGGTGCACACAGCGGGTGGATGGCCTGCACCCGTTTGAGAAAGCCCCGCGTGCTTTTGGCGTTTTCGGTGATCCAGTGTCGCAGACCAGCCGCTTGGCGCAGGGCCTGATCCGACAGCCATTGGGTCAGCGGTCCATCGGCCGGCTCACAGCCAAAGTCGAGTGGGGTGGGCACCAAGAACAGGGTGCCGAGGCGCGGCGCGCTCACGCCACCCCCAGCACATCAACGCCAGCGCGGCGGATCATCTGGCAGGTGCGAATCAGCGGCAGGCCCACCAGCGCGGACGGGTCGTCGTTGTCGATGCGCTCCAGCAGCGCGATGCCCAGGCCTTCGCTCTTGGCGCTGCCGGCGCAGTCGTAGGGCTGCTCCAAGCGTAGGTAGCGTTCAATGTCTTCGTCCGCCAGCGTGCGAAACACCACCCGCACGTCGGCGAAGTCCAGCGCTTCAAAGCCAGACGCCTGACACACCACCGCCACCGCGGTGTGAAACACCACGGTGTGCCCGCTCATGCGCTGCAGCTGGGCCACGGCCCGCTCGTGTGAGCCGGGTTTGCCCAGCGGCTCGCCGTGCAAATTGGCGACTTGGTCGCTGCCAATCACCACCGCTGCTGGGTGTTGTCGCGCCACCGCGCGCGCTTTGGCCAGCGCCAGCCGCTGGGCCAGTGCCAGCGGCGATTCGCCGGGCTCAGGGGTTTCGTCGACGTCGGGAGCGACAACCTCGAAGGGGATGCGCAAGCGGCCCAGCAATTCGGCGCGGTAGCGCGATGTGGAACCCAAGATCAGGGGGCGGGAGATGTGGCGTTCAAGCATGGGCCGTATTGTCCGTCACGCTACACTGCCCGCATGAAAAGCCGATCTCCCGTTCAATGGAACCCCGCCCGTTTTGACGCGCGTGCGTTTGCGCAGGCCGAAGCGCAGCTGCAGCAAAGCTCCACCCTGGGCCAATGGCCGCGTTTGTTGGCCGAGGCCCATGGCTTGGATGATGAGGCGGTGCAGGGCCTGCCGCTGGCTTGGGCGATCCGGGGTGAATGTCGACCAGCACCCGCAGGCGCAGAGCCGCAGGTGTGGCTGCATGTGGCGGCCAAGCTCGCTGTGCCTTTGCGTTGCCAACGCTGCTTAGGCCCGGTACCGGCCGACTTGCAGGTCGATCGTTGGTTCCGCTTTGTGGCCGACGAGGCCACCGCTGAGATCGAGGACGAGGACTGCGAAGAAGATGTGCTGGCGCTGGAGCCCAAACCCAGTGTGCTCGACCTGATCGAAGACGAGTTGCTCATGGAGCTGCCGCTGATGGTGATGCACGACCAGTGCCCGGAGCCGCTGGCGGCTCCGGGCGGTCCCGCCGCCGCCGATCCGGACGACGTGCCGGTCAAGAAAAACCCGTTTGAGGTGTTGCAGGTGCTCAAACGCGGGAGCTGATCGGCGCAGCAGTCCATTTGTTCTATAATCTCGGGTTTTGCGCCGGCTGGTGTTTCGCACATCAGGCTCTTTGCGGCGGCGCAACGTGGCCATTTGGCCGATCCGTTTGTCCCTACCGATTTCAGGAGCCCAACATGGCCGTTCAACAAAACAAAAAGTCGCCTTCCAAGCGCGGCATGCACCGTTCGCACAACGCCCTGACGGTGCCCGGCATTGCCGTGGAGCCGACCACCGGCGAAACCCATCTGCGTCACCACATCAGCCCCAATGGCTTCTACCGTGGCCGTCAGGTGCTGAAGAACAAATCCGAAGCCTGATCGACGTCACGGACGTCCCGCTTCGGGCGTCTGCGGCCAGCCGGAGCCCACCGGCAAGGCACAATACCAAGGCCCGCGTGCAACCCATGCGGGCCTTTTTGTTGGCGACAGACCACACATACATTGGAGAGATGCATGATCACCCTGGCGATCGATTGCATGGGGGGGGACGTGGGAGTGGGGGTTACCCTGCCGGCCTGTGAGGCGTTTCTGCGGCAGCGACCCGATGCGAGCTTGCTGTTGGTTGGTTTGCCCGCCGCGCTCAGCGCTCACGCACTGGCCATGCACCCGCGCTGCCGGGTGGTGACCGCCAGCGAGGTGGTGGCCATGGACGATCCGGTGGAAGTGGCTTTGCGCAAGAAAAAAGACTCGTCCATGCGGGTGGCGATTGCCCAGGTCAAAGACGGTGCGGCGCAAGCTGCGGTGTCGGCCGGTAACACTGGCGCCTTGATGGCAATCGCCCGTTATGTGCTCAAAACGCTGGACGGCATCGACCGGCCGGCCATTGCGACCCAAATGCCCAATGCCAAGGGCGGCGCCACCACCGTCCTCGACTTGGGCGCCAATGTGGACTGCACGGCCGAACACCTGCTGCAGTTTGCGGTGATGGGCAGCGCATTGGTGGCGGCCAGCGGTCGCGATCAGCCAACTGTGGGCCTGCTCAATATCGGCGAAGAGGTGATCAAAGGCAACGAAACCATCAAAAAAGCTGGCGTTTTGTTGCGATCTGCTGCCAACAGCGGCGATTTGAATTTCGTTGGCAATGTCGAAGGCAACGATATTTTTAAGGGCACCACCGACATCGTGGTGTGCGACGGCTTTGTCGGCAATGTGGCGCTCAAGGCCAGTGAGGGCCTGGCGTCGATGATCGGTGCCATGATCAAAGAAGAGTTTTCACGCGGCATTTTGCAAAAAACAGCGGCCATCGTCGCTTATCCGGTGTTATCGGCGTTCAAAAAACGTGTGGATCATCGGCGCTACAACGGTGCGGCGCTGTTGGGCTTGCGCGGTCTGGTATTCAAGAGCCACGGTTCGGCCGATGCGTTCGCGTTCGAGCAGGCCATGCACCGGGCTTATGATGCGGCAGCCCACCAGTTGCTCGACGGGGTGCGAGACCGCATCGCCCGCACCGCGCCGCTGATGGCGGTGGCCGAGGCGCCGATCGACGCTTGACGGCTTTTGGCACCCCGCTTTCGCAGTTCCGATCCGCGAGTCCGTTGTATGAGCCTTTACTCCCGCATTCTTGGCACAGGCAGTTGCCTGCCCCCCCGTCGACTGACCAACGCCGACATGGTGTCGATGTTGGGCCAACGCGACATCGAGACCAGTGATGAGTGGATCGTGGAGCGAACCGGCATCCGGGCGCGCCATTTTGTGGACGAGGGGGTGTACGCCAGCGACTTGGGCACCGAGGCCGCGCGCCGCGCGCTCCAGGCCTCGGGTGTGGCCGCCGACCAGATCGACCTGATCATTGTGGCCACCTCCACGCCGGACATGGTGTTTCCGTCCACTGCGGCGATCATTCAGCACAAGCTCGGCATCGCCGGTTGCCCGGTGTTTGATGTGCAGGCGGTGTGCAGTGGCTTTGTGTATGCCTTGACGGTGGCCGACGCGATGATCCGCGCGGGAAATGCGAGCAAGGCACTGGTGATCGGCTCAGAGGTGTTTTCCCGCCTGCTGGATTTCAACGACCGCACCACCTGTGTGTTGTTTGGCGACGGCGCGGGCGCGGTGGTATTAGGGGCATCGGACACGCCCGGCATCTTGGCCAGCGACCTGCATGCTGATGGCCAGCATGTGGGCATTTTGTGTGTGCCCGGCCATGTCAGTGGCGGCCAGGTGTTGGGCGATCCGGTGCTCAAAATGGACGGCCAGGCGGTCTTTAAGCTTGCCGTGGGTGTGCTGGAGCAGGCCGCCAAAGCCGCGCTGGCCAAGGCCGGCAAGACCGAGGCTGATATCGACTGGCTCATTCCCCATCAAGCCAATATCCGCATCATGGCCGGCACCGCACGCAAGCTCAAGCTGCCGATGGACAAGGTGGTGGTGACGGTGGACCAGCATGGCAATACATCGGCCGCCTCGATTCCGCTTGCGCTGGACCATGCGGTGCGCGCCGGCCAAATCCAGCCGGGGCAGACCCTGATGCTCGAAGGCGTGGGTGGCGGCTTTACCTGGGGCGCGGTGCTCCTCAATTTCTGATTCTGTTTGACTCACCATGACAGCATTCGCATTTGTATTTCCCGGCCAAGGCTCGCAATCGGTGGGCATGCTCGACGCCTGGGGCGACCACCCCGTGGTGGCGCAGACCCTGCAAGAGGCGTCCGACGCGCTGCATGAAGACTTGGTCCAACTGATTCATGAAGGTCCGAAAGAGGCGCTGGCCCTGACCACCAACACCCAACCGGTGATGCTGGTGGCTGCGGTGGCGGCGTGGCGGGTCTGGCGCGCCGAAGGTGGCGCCTTGCCCGCCGCGCTGGCCGGGCATTCGCTGGGCGAGTATTCCGCGCTGGTGGCTTCGGGTGTGCTGACGCTGGCGCAAGCGGCGCCTTTGGTGCGGTTTCGCGCTGCGGCCATGCAAGAGGCTGTGCCGGTGGGCACGGGCGCCATGGCCGCGATTTTGGGCATGGCCGCTGAACAAGTGCGCGCCGGCTGCGCCGAGGCACAAGCCAGTTTTGGCGCGGGCAGCGCCGAGGTGGTGGAGGCGGTGAATTTCAACGACCCGATGCAAACTGTGATTGCGGGCAGCAAAGCGGCGGTGGAAAAAGCCTGCGAAGTGCTCAAAGCCAACGGCGCCAAGCGCGCCTTGCCGCTGCCGGTGTCGGCGCCGTTCCACTCCAGCTTGATGAAGCCGGCCGCCGAGCGCCTGCGCGCCCAACTGGCCGAGACCGTGCTGGCGGCGCCGCAGATCCCGGTCATCAACAACATCGACGTGGCGGTGGAAAGTGATGCCGACCGCATCCGCGACGCGCTGTACCGCCAAGCCTTTGGCCCTGTGCGCTGGGTGGAGTGTGTGCAAGCGATCAAAGCGCGCGGCCTGAACACCGTGGTCGAATGTGGTCCGGGCAAGGTGCTGGCGGGCATGACCAAGCGCATCGATGCCGACATGAGCGGTTTGGCGCTGTACGACCCCGCGACCTTGGCCGAGGTCAAGGCGCAGCTGAGCTGAGGGACTCACCCGCTAACACAGGAGGAACTTTATGTCTGAACCCACCAAACCCCAAGTGGCTCTGGTCACCGGTGCTTCGCGCGGCATTGGCGCTGCCATTGCTCAAGAATTGTGCGCGCGTGGCTGCCTGGTGGTCGGCACCGCCACCACCGACGACGGCGCGGCGCGCATCTCCCAGGCCTTGAGCGCAGCGGGTGCGCCAGCCGGCAGCCGGGGTGCGCGCCTGGACGTCAACGATAGCCCAGCGGTGGAAGCCTTGGTCGACGAGATCGTCAAAGCCCACGGCGGCCTGCAGGTGCTGGTGAACAACGCTGGCATCACCCGCGACACCCTGGCCATGCGCATGAAAGACGACGATTGGGATGCGGTGCTCGACACCAACCTCAAGGCGGTGTTCCGCTGCAGCCGGGCGGTGATTCGCCCCATGATGAAGCAGCGCTACGGCCGCATCGTCAACATCACCAGCGTGGTCGGCGCCTCGGGCAATCCGGGTCAGGCCAATTACGCCGCCGCCAAAGCCGGTGTGGCTGGTATGACCCGGGCGCTCGCGCGTGAGCTTGGCAGCCGAGGCATCACCGTCAACTGTGTGGCGCCGGGTTTTATCGAGACCGATATGACCGCGGCGCTGCCCGAAGAGCAGCACAAAGCCCTGCTCGGACAGATCCCGCTGGGCCAGCTGGGCAAGCCGGCGGACATCGCCCACGCAGTGGCTTATTTGGCCAGCGCCCAAGCCGCCTATGTGACCGGGCAGGAATTGCACGTCAATGGCGGCATGTTCATGGCGTGATGAAGACAGAAGCGCGCCGATCGACAGGCGGCGCGCTTTTTGTCGGCAAAGCCTTCTCGCCGGCTAAAATGCCGGTTCGTATTCCAACCACCCTCAGAGGGACTTATGAGCGATATCGAAGCACGTGTGAAGAAAATCATTGCCGAACAACTCGGCGTGGAAGAAGGTCAAGTGACCAACGAGAAAGCCTTTGTGGCCGATCTGGGCGCTGACTCGCTCGACACCGTGGAACTGGTGATGGCCCTCGAAGACGAATTCGGCATCGAAATTCCCGATGAAGACGCCGAGAAGATCACCACTGTGCAAAACGCCATCGACTACGCGATGGCCCACCAAAAAGGCTGATCGCCTTTGCGTCCGCCGCTGCCCGCACCGACCGGCGCCCTGCCGGTCGTGCAGCGGTGACACCCCAATTCCCTTTAGGATGAACCGTCCATGAGCCGACGCCGCGTTGTCGTCACAGGCTTGGGTTGCATTTCGCCCGTGGGCAACACGGTGGAATCGGCCTGGGCCCAATTGCTGGCAGGTCAGTCTGGAATCGGCTTGATCACCAAGTTTGATACCACGGCCTTCGCTTGCAAAATCGCCGGTGAAGTCAAGAACTTCGACCTTGAGTCCTACATCAGCGCCAAAGAGGCGCGGACCATGGACACCTTCATCCATTACGGCATTGCCGCCGCCCACCAAGCGGTGGTCGACGCCGGTCTGCCCACTGGCGATGCGCTGGATGACGAGTTGGCCACCCGCATTGGCGTGATCATTGGGTCTGGCATTGGCGGTTTGCCGCTGATCGAAGACACCCATGGCGAGCTGACCGCGCGCGGCCCGCGCCGCATTTCGCCGTTTTTTGTGCCGGCCTCGATCATCAACATGATTTCGGGCCACGTATCGATGCGCTTCGGTTTCAAAGGCCCGAATCTGGCGGTGGTCACCGCCTGCACCACAGGCCTGCATTGCATTGGCGAAGCCGCCCGCAAGATCGAATACGGCGACGCCGATGTGATCGTGGCCGGAGGCGCTGAAGGCACCGTTTCGCCTTTGGGTGTGGGTGGCTTTGCCGCCATGCGCGCCCTCTCGACCCGCAACGTCGATCCGGCCACCGCGTCTCGTCCTTGGGACAAGGACCGCGACGGTTTTGTGCTGGGTGAGGGCGCGGGTGTGATGGTGCTCGAAGACTACGAACATGCCAAGGCCCGTGGCGCGCGCATCTACGCCGAGTTGGCGGGCTATGGCATGAGCGCCGATGCGGGCCACATGACGGCCCCCAGTATGGACGGTCCGCGCCGCGCCATGGTCATGGCCTTGCACAACGCCGGACTGAACGCCGATGCGGTCGACTATGTGAACGCGCACGGCACATCCACCCCCTTGGGCGATGTCAACGAGAGCAACGCCATCAAGGCGGCGCTGGGCGACCATGCGCACAAGGTGGTGGTGAATTCCACCAAGTCCATGACCGGTCACCTGTTGGGTGGCGCCGGTGGCATTGAGAGTGTGTTCACCGCCCTGGCGGTGCACCACCAGAAGAGCCCACCGACCATCAACATCTTCAACCAAGATCCCGAGTGTGATCTGGACTACTGTGCCAACACCGCACGCGACATGAAGATCGATGTGGCGGTGAAAAACAATTTTGGTTTTGGCGGCACCAACGGCACCTTGGTGTTCAAGCGCGTTTGACGCTGGAGGCATGAGCCATGCAAAACGCCCCATCGGTCGAGTACCCGGTGGGGCGTTTTGTTTGGGAAAGCCGTTTGGCCCGATGGGCCTGGGTCGGGCTTGTCTTGGTGTGTTTGGGCTGGGTCGCTGAGCGTCTGTGGCGTGTGCGCGAAGGCGCCGCGGTGGATGGGGCAACGTGGTGGCTGACGGCAGTGGCCATATTGGTGGGGCTGTTGTGGTGGCGCTGGATCCAGCGCGCCGAGGCGGCCACCCCGAGTGGCGAATTGCTGTGGGCCGGTGAGCCATCGCAGCCAGACTGGTCTTGGATGTGTGCTGGGCGATCGCGTGTGGTGCAACCACGGGTGGTGCTGGATCTGGGCGCCAGTCTCTGGTTGCGCTTGGAGTTGGGCGGTGGTCAAGCGGCTTGGGTCTGGGCGTTGCGCAGCGCCGACCCGTCGCAGTGGCTGGCGCTGCGCAGGGCTTTGCTCCACAGCGCCGATCGGCGTCTGACCCCTCGGGTATAGTCCCGCGTCCCATGGTCAGTACCCCGCCCACCGCTCCCGCCTCCCCAGACAGCGACGCCTTGTTGGTCGAGCGTGCTGTCAACGGCGACACGCGCGCGTTTGAGATGCTGGTGATCAAATACCAGCGGCGGGTAGAGCGCTTGGTGGCGCGGATGGTGCGCGATGTCGATCTGGTGCCGGATATCACCCAAGAGACCTTTATTCGGGCCTACCGAGCGCTGGCGCAGTTTCGAGGCGACGCTCAGTTCTACACATGGCTCTATCGGATCGCTGTCAATACCGCCAAAAAGCAGCTGTTGTCGATGAAAAACGACCCGCTGGTCTTGCAGTCGTCGCTGGAGCGCGATGACGAGGATGAAACTTCCTCGTCAGACCGAGCTCTAAGCATGGGCGCTACCGATTCGGAAACACCCGATGCGGTGCTGGCCAGCAAGGAGATCGCCCGTGCGGTCAACGAAGCGATGGACGCGCTGCCCGAGGAGTTGAGATTGGCTGTCACGCTCAGGGAGATCGAAGGGATGAGTTACGAGGCGATCGCACAAGCGCTCGATTGCCCAATAGGAACTGTCAGATCCCGGATTTTCCGGGCCCGTGAAGCGATTTCCAACCGCATCAAGCCCATGCTCGATCGGCAAAGTGGGAAACGCTGGTAAAGCGCATGGATGGAGTGCACACGCAATGAGCAGCCCCACAGACCCAACCCGTTCGGACGCAGAGGCACTGTCGGCCGTCTGGGACAACCAGGCGGATGCGCAGCAAGTGGAGCTTGCGGTGGCGGCGTTTGCCCTCAGCGCCGAGCATCGCGACCGATGGCGCACCTACGCAGCCATCTCACAGGTGTGCCAGGGCGACACGCAGTTGGCGCCCGACAGTGCGCAAGTGCACAGCATTATGGCGGCGGTGCGGGAGCGTTCGAGTTTCGAGCCCCAAGAGTCGCCTGTCGAGCACGGGCAGACGCCTCACTGGCGCGCAGCGAATGACCCGGTGTGGCGCTGGAAGGTGGCCGCTGGTCTCTTGGCCACGGTGGCCGTGGCATCGATCGCTTGGGGACTTTTGGGTACCACGTCTCGCACCAGCGAGTTGGCTGAGAGCCACATGATCCGCAACCCCGAACTGGAGGCTTTGTTGGCCGAGCACCGCCAGCACGCGGGTTTGTCGGTGGTGCAGGTGTCGTCCGGTTTCTTGCGCAATGCGACCTATGAAGTTCCTGCCAAACGCTGATACCTCGATCACCATGGGGTTGTGCCGATCACTTGCGCGCTTCGCCGCTGTCTTTATTGGGTTGGGCTTGTTTGGGCTGTCTGGCTGGGCGCAGACCCCCGGCTCCTCCGCGTCAACCGATGCCCGCAGTTTGTCCGAGTGGCTCAGCCGTGTGCACGATGCCACCCGCCAGCGCAGCTTCACTGGTACCCTGGTGGTGTCCGCGGGTGGACAACTCGGGACGTCGCGTATTTGGCACGCTTGTGACGGCGTACAACAATTTGAAAAGGTTGAGGTGTTGACTGGCGCGCCCCGCACCATCGTTCGCCGCAACAACGAGGTGATCACTTTTGTGGCCGACACCCGCGTGGCCCGCAAAGAAACACGTGACTCCTTAGGGGTCATGCCTGAGCTTTTGCGGACCCACGAAGGACGTATCGCAGACCATTACCGCTTGTCGATGGTGGGTGCTGATCGTGTCGCTGGTTACGCGGCGGATGTGCTGGACATAGAGCCTAAGGATGCGCTGCGTTTCGGCTACAGGGTCTGGGCTGAGAAGAAAACCGGACTCCTGCTCAAGCTGCAAACGCTGGACGACAAACGACAGGTGAAAGAGCAGGTGGCGTTCACCGAATTGCAGCTTGATGCGCCGGTGAGCATGGAACGGCTCAAGGCGCAGATGAGCAGCACCGATGGCTACCTAGTGGAGTCTGCGAAGCAGCAAAAAACCAGTGCGCAGGCACAAGGCTGGCGTCTCAAGCAGGCCATCCCCGGCTTTGTTGAGCTTTCCTGTCACACCCCATCAACCCAGGCCAAGGACAACAAGCCGATGCAGTGGGTGTTTTCCGATGGACTGGCTTCGGTGTCGCTGTTCTTGGAAGCGTTTGACAGCAAGCGTCATGGCGCCGAGATGAGTTCCTCGTCGGGCGCCACACACGTGCTGACCCGGCAAATAGGCGCCCATTGGCTCACCGCCATGGGCGAAGTCCCTGTGGCCACTTTAGAGGCTTTTGCCAATGCTCTTGAACGTTTGAAGTGAGTTGTGTTGGTCATGGCATGTTTCTGTGTGCTTGTTTCAGAGAGGATCGAGGGATGAGACTGTTGACGACTTGGCGGCGTTGGACCGTGGCCGCAGGCTTTGGCTTCATGGTCCTGGCATCGGCCACCGCACCCGCAGTGGCGGCGGCTCAATCGGGAAGTTTGGTGCAGGGTCTACCGGACTTCACCGCTCTGGTGGACGCGGTGGGTCCATCGGTGGTCAATATCCGGGTGTTGGCCAAGGTGAGTGGCGAGGCCAGCGAGTCCAACACGCCCGACGAACAGATGTTGGAGTTTTTTCGCCGTTTTGGTATTCCGCTGCCACCTGGCGCTGCCCCACGAGCGCCTCGTCAGGCGCCGCCCAGCGGTGAGGCTGTGCCCCGAGGCGTTGGCTCTGGTTTTGTGTTGACGGCCGATGGATTGATCATGACCAATGCCCATGTGGTCGACGGCGCCGATGAGCTGATGGTCACTTTGCCCGATCGGCGGGAATTCAAGGCCCAGATTGTGGGCTCGGATCGGCGCACCGATGTGGCCTTGGTCAAGATCGATGTCACGGGGCTGACCCCCGTGAAGGTGGGCGACGTCAATCGGCTGCGTGTCGGCGAGTGGGTCATGGCGATTGGATCGCCTTTTGGGCTGGAGAACACCGTCACCGCTGGCATCGTGAGTGCCAAGCAGCGAGAGACGGGGGATTTCTTGCCGTTTATTCAAACCGATGTGGCCATTAATCCCGGCAATTCTGGGGGGCCGCTGATCAATATGCGTGGCGAGGTGGTGGGTATCAACAGCCAGATCTACTCGCGCTCCGGCGGTTTTCAGGGCATTTCGTTTGCCATTCCAATGGACGAAGCCATGAGGGTGGCCGATCAGTTGCGTGCCCAAGGGCGTGTCACCCGTGGTCGCATTGGTGTGCAGATCGATCAGGTCAGCCGCGAAGTGGCCGACTCAATTGGCTTGGGTGTTGCCCGTGGAGCGCTCATCCGCGGTGTGGAGAGCGGTTCACCCGCTGCCACCGCTGGCTTGGAGCCGGGCGATATTGTGTTGAAGTTTGACGACAAGGCGATCGAAAAATCCGCTGATTTGCCGCGCGCGGTGGCCAACACCAAGCCGGGCAATCGCGCCTCTATGTCGGTGTTTCGCCGAGGCAAGACCATACAGCTGGCGATTGTCGTGGGCGAACTCGACTCTGAGCGCGGCCAGCGTCCTGCGTCGGTAGCGCCTTCAGAGCCCCCTCAGTCCATGCGTGTTTGGGGGCTGGGCCTTGCCGATTTGACGCCAGCGCAAAAACGCGAGCTGCGCATCAGCAGCGGGGCGCGTATCGACGCGGTGGATGGCCCTGCGGCGCGTGCTGGTTTGCAGGTAGGCGATGTGATCATTGCCATTGCGAATGCGGAAATTGCGGACCGCAAGGCCGCAGAAGCGACGTTGGCCCGTGCCGACGCCACCCGTCCACTGAACGTGCTGGTGCGCCGAGGTGAGTGGGCCCAATACGTCCTCATCCGCCCCGGCCGCTGATGTCCCGATCCCCGATAACCGTCTGAGTTGTCGGGGATTTCCGACCCAACAGTGGCGCAGAGCCCACACATCGAGATGGACCGGATGGGGATATCTTTTGTTTGTGCTTACAAACTTTCCAGCGGCCAAGAGCTTGGCAGTCGTTAGAATTGACAGTTATGTCGCTTGGCTCTTTTGTTTTCTGATGATTTGACGCCAGAAAAACAAAGTCCACAAGAGAGTTGAGCGGTCGTGCACAGGAGACCCACAAGATCTTCACAATGTGCTGTGGATAAGTTGTGTACAGAGCTGACGTTGTCATGATGCAACGTGGCCGCGCGAGCGATTGCGGGGTGTGCGTTCGGGGCTTTTTGCCTACAATGAAACCCCAACTATCGCAGTTGCCAAAGATTGTTGGTTACGGGCGCGTCATCCGCTGACGCGCCCTTTTTTTCGTGTTTTCTCGGGCCCTGTTAGCGGGGTTTCGACCTTGGGTTTTTGATGCAGCACATCCGCAATTTTTCGATCATCGCGCACATCGACCATGGCAAGTCCACTTTGGCCGACCGCCTCATTTCCCGCTGCGGCGGCTTGACCGACCGCGAGATGAGCGAGCAGGTGCTCGACTCGATGGACATCGAGAAAGAGCGTGGCATCACCATCAAGGCGCAGACAGCCGCTCTGCAGTACAAGGCCAAAGACGGCAAGGTCTACAACCTCAATTTGATCGACACACCTGGGCACGTGGACTTCTCTTATGAGGTGAGCCGCTCGCTGTCGGCTTGCGAAGGTGCGCTCTTGGTGGTCGATGCGAGCCAAGGTGTGGAAGCGCAGACGGTGGCCAATTGCTACACCGCGCTCGATTTGGGTGTGGAAGTGCTGCCGGTGCTCAACAAGATGGACCTGCCGCAGGCAGACCCCGACAACGCCAAGCAGGAAATTGAGGACGTGATCGGCATCGACGCGACCGACGCGGTGCCCTGTTCGGCCAAAACCGGGATGGGTGTGGAGGAGATCCTGGAGATGGTGGTGGCCAAGGTGCCGCCACCGCGCGGCAACCCCAATGGGCCGCTGCGGGCCATGATCATCGACAGCTGGTTCGACACCTACGTGGGCGTGGTCATGCTGGTGCGGGTGGTCGACGGCACACTCAACCGGGGCGACAAGATCAAGCTCATGGCCACCGAGTCGCTGTACAACGCGGAGAAGCTGGGTGTCTTCACGCCCCACAACGAATCGCGCAATGCCCTACACGCGGGCGAGGTGGGCTACATCATCGCCGGCATCAAAGAGCTCACCGCTGCCAAGGTAGGCGACACCATCACCGCCATCAAGACCAGCAGTGGCACCAACTTGGAGTTCGCGACCGAGGCGTTGCCAGGCTTCAAAGAGGTGCAGCCGCAGGTGTTTGCTGGTCTGTACCCGTCCGAGGCCAGTGAGTACGACCAGTTGCGTGACGCGCTGGAAAAGCTCCAGCTCAACGACGCAGCGCTTCGGTATGAGCCCGAGGTGTCGCAGGCTCTGGGCTTTGGCTTTCGCTGCGGCTTCTTGGGCCTGCTGCACATGGAAATTGTGCAGGAGCGCTTGGAGCGCGAATTTGACCAAGATCTGATCACCACCGCGCCCAGCGTGGTGTACGAAGTGGTCAAGGGCGATGGCGAAGTCATCAAGGTCGAGAACCCCTCCAAGATGCCGGACGTGGGCCGCATCCAGGAAATCCGTGAGCCCATCGTCACGGTGCATCTGTACATGCCGCAAGACTATGTGGGTGCGGTCATGACCCTGGCCAACCAAAAGCGCGGTGTGCAGCTCAACATGGCCTACCACGGCAAGCAGGTCATGCTGACCTACGACATGCCGCTGGGTGAGATCGTGCTCGACTTCTTTGACAAGCTCAAATCGGTGAGCCGCGGTTACGCCTCCATGGACTACGAGTTCAAGGAGTACCGCGCCTCTGATGTGGTCAAGGTCGATATGCTGCTCAACGGCGAGAAGGTCGACGCCCTGTCCATCATCGTGCACCGCACCCAGTCGCAGTACCGGGGGCGTGCGGTGGCCGCCAAGATGCGTGAGATCATCAGCCGTCAGCAGTTTGATGTGGCGATTCAGGCGGCGATTGGTGGCAACGTCATTGCGCGAGAAACCATCAAAGCCCTGCGCAAAAACGTGTTGGCCAAGTGCTACGGTGGCGACATCACGCGTAAACGCAAGCTGCTCGAAAAGCAAAAGGCGGGTAAAAAGCGTATGAAACAGATTGGCTCGGTCGAGGTGCCGCAAGAGGCATTCTTGGCGATTTTGCAGGTGGAAGATTGATGCAGTTCTTGACCTCTTTGGTGCTGGCCGCTTTTGTGGCCTACGCCGGCAGTTGGTACCTCGGTTTCATCGAGGGCAACTTTGCCTTGCTGCTGTTCATGGCTACGCTGGTGACCGGTATCTACTGGCTGGCCGAGCGCTTTGTGTTTTTGCCGCGCCGCCAGCAGGCCGCAGCCCAACTCGAGGCCCAAACGACTGCTCGCCGCGCCGAGTTGTCCAAGATGGGCATCGAGAAAGTCGACACCGACATCCAGGACGCCCGTGACAAATTGCTGATGCAGCCTTGGTGGCTGGACTGGACGGCCGGGCTGTTCCCGGTCATCGTGGTCGTGTTCATCTTGCGTTCTTTCTTGTTCGAACCGTTCAAGATCCCATCGGGCTCCATGATCCCGACATTGCACATTGGCGATCTGATTTTGGTCAACAAGTTCCACTACGGCATCCGCTTGCCGGTGCTCAACACCAAACTCACCGAAGGCGCATCCGTGCAGCGCGGTGATGTGATGGTGTTCCGCTACCCACCCAAGCCCAATGTGGACTACATCAAGCGCGTGGTCGGTGTGCCGGGTGATGAAGTGGCCTATCTGAACAAGAAGCTCACCATCAACGGTCAAGCCATTGAAACCCAGGCCTTGCCCGATTATTTCGACGACTCGACCATGCGGTATTTCAAGCACTTCAGCGAAAAGCTGGGCAGCAAACCGCACCAATCGATCCAGGACAATGACCGCCCGGCTTTTGTGCCGGGTGTGGACCCGTTCCCGCACAGCGAAAACTGCCAATACACCGTCGAAGGTGTGCGTTGCAAGGTGCCCGCCGGTCATTACTTCATGATGGGCGACAACCGCGACAACTCGCTGGATTCGCGCTACTGGGGCTTTGTGCCCGATGCCAACATTGTGGGCAAAGCCTTCTTTGTCTGGATGAACTTTGGCAACCTTAAGCGCATCGGCGCGTTTGACTGAGGTGAGCGTGGCCACCACATCCGCTGTTTCCCCTGCATTGTCTGAACTGCAAATTCGTTTGGGCTATGCGTTTCGCCAGCCCGGCTTGTTGCAGCAAGCGGTCACGCACCGCAGCTTCAGCGCAGACCACAACGAGCGACTCGAATTTTTGGGTGACTCGGTCTTGAACCTGTCGGTGGCGCACCTGCTTTATGCCCAACTGGCGATGTTGCCCGAGGGCGATTTGTCCCGCGTGCGTGCCAATCTGGTCAAGCAAGACACCTTGCACCAACTGGCCAAAACCCTGGATTTGTCGGTCGTCATGCGACTGGGCGAGGGCGAGATGCGCTCGGGTGGTCAGGGCCGTCCGTCCATTCTGGCCGATGCGCTGGAAGCCATCATCGGTGCGGTGTATCTGGACGGCAGCTACAAAGACGCACAAGCGCTGGTTGAGCGCCTGTTTGCCAAGGTCGACATCAAGCCCGACATGCAGGCCGTGGGCAAAGACCCCAAGACCGAGCTGCAAGAGTGGTTGCAAGGCCGCAAACTGGCCTTGCCCAAATACACCGTCATCGGCACCTCGGGGGCCGCACACCGCCAGGTGTTTGAAGTCTCCTGCGAAGTGACTGAATTGCGCCAGACCCAACAAGGCTCGGGCGCGTCGCGTCGCGCAGCCGAACAGGCAGCGGCCGAAGCCCTGCTGAAAATCCTCAAATCAGAAAGCGCCGCATGAGCACCGACAAAATTCAGGGCG
>JACCDG011419613.1_pt1 | contig 24719 bp, 49 predicted proteins | sample 7442471 | NCBI WGS metagenome assembly JACCDG01 (sample SAMN15323444, study PRJNA562643) | freshwater metagenome | isolation source: river surface water | place: USA:Blue River Watershed | collected 2017-08-17 | reverse complement strand
TTAGTAGTCCGAAGGGTAGAGCAGATTTGCGAATAAGAGAATGGTCTTGTCTGTCGTGTGGTACACGACATGACCGTGACATAAACGCTGCAAAGAACATTCTTGCGCTCGGACATGAGCGTCCAGTGGTGGGAATCCCCTTGCTTTAGCTAGGGGAGGATGTCAAGAAAAATGAAGATGTATTGAAAACATTATGTGATTGTGAATGTCATATTAAAGGTAGAATGATTATGCATTTCATGGCTTGTTGTGAGAATTGTGAAGTGAAGTATTTAAAACATTCAGATGATGGTAGTATTGTAATTGATTATGATAGTCCATTCATTTTAAATTTAATTAAAGAAGGCAATTAAAATGCATCCATTAGAAAAATATAGTAAAGAAAATATTTGTATGTGTGTCTGTCATGTTAAAAATGTAAATTGTATGCATGTTGCACCTTGTTGTAAAAATACTTATAAAAAATATTTAGAATTAGATGAAAATGGTAATAAGGTATTTAATAAGAATACAAGTATTGAAATTGAACCAGTAATTGAAGAAAGAAATGGTGTTCATACTATCATTTATACTTCATCAGACAATAAAAATTAAATAAAGGAATACTTATGGGATATGGTAGCGGCGGTTGTACATATGGTTCCGATAACAATGAACCATATTATTCAAGTAATGATGATGTCGATGATGGAAATTACTTTTATGATAAATGTAATGAACAAAGTGCAGAAATAATTAAATTAAAAAATATTATTAATGATTTAAAATCACATATTAGTAAATTAACAAAACATCCTTTGACAGAAGAACAGATATATGATGCGCTATGTAAAAAGGGTATGCTTGGTAGTCAAGGTCAATATACTGACCCTTACTTTATTGATATAGCAAGAGTAATCGAACAAGCACATGGAATAAAAGAGGATAAACAATGAATAAAAAGGAATTTTTACAACTTGATATTAATAATTATATTGAAAAATATAATATTAATTTTGCATTAATTGATAGCGATATAACTAACTATTATACAAATTATAAAAAAATAAGTAATAATTTTAATTCATATGATGATTTATTTGAACACTTATTTAACGAAAGTTTACATGAAATAATACAAATAGAATTTAATGTAGTAACTGTATTATTTTATATTTTTGATGTTAATGAGAATGAAATAATATATGACATCCAATGTTGCCTTGACCCATATGATACTGAATTTAAAGTGGATTTAGCTAATGTAGCTAAATTACATTATGATTGGGTTGAAAGTATGGGTTGGCATACATCTTCTACAAATTTAGAAAAATTAGCATTAATAGCATCTGAAATAGGCGAAGCTGTAAATGAATGTCGTGGTACAGAACCCACTGAAAATTTAAAATATGAATTGGCAGATATTATGTTAAGGGTCATTGATTTACAAATGTTATTAGGGTATAATATTGAATTAAATTTAAAGCATAAAGTATATAAGAATATTTTACGTGGAAATAAAAACAGATTAAAATGAGGAACTTATGAATAAACAAGATATTATATTAGTAGGAAATAACGTTATTTTTTTAGCTAAACAAGAAAATATTTTCAGACAGTATATTCCCGAAAATATTAAAATAGAATTAACACATGACCATATTAATAGTGATATGTATAATAGTGTTAATAGTGGTTCAAATGTTTTAAAAATGGTAGATGTATCATTTAATGGAGATTTATCATTACATACAATGTGTAAAAGCGTTATTATTGATAAGATTTTATTATTAGTCGCTCAAGGTTATACTGATTTTAAAGTAGTTATTGACAAATATACGATTATCAATCATAATACCACTATATCGTTTGATATTTTATATAAAAATAATTAAAGAGGAATTATCATGGATGATAATATTAAAATTAGTTGGTCTGAATATGACGAGTTAATTACACAAATTTCTTTAGACTTAAAATCAAATTATAATCTTGACAACACACTAATTTTGGGAATGAATAGAGGCGGCCTACCAATTGCTGTACACTTGTCTCATTTACTAGAACTACCAATGTCTATTATTAATTATCGTAGAATAGATGGCATAAATGAGGTTAAGCCTGAATTATTTCATGGTCATAAACAAGAATTATCAGAATTTAAAAATTTTATTTTAATTGATGATATTCATGATAGTGGTCATTCTATGAATGAATGTAGTAAGTTTTTAGAATTATATAATGTTAATTTAATAACAGTTACATTAAGCTGTAATACACATTATGAAGGAAGACCTAAATTAGAATATCCCAATATTACAGGATTACTAATAAGTAATGAGAAAGAATCTAAGTGGGTAGTATTTCCGTGGGAACATTAACACTTTCTGAACAAGCACATATTAATACATTATTAAAAAAAGAAATTATATTTTTATCTGAATGGATTATTAGTAATAATAATATTACTATTCTAATTGATGACAGATTATCAACTGCGGTAATAATAAAAATATCAAAATTAGTTACTACTAATATTATTTTAGTAGATGAAATAAACGATAAAATACTAAATCCTCACAATAACATTATTTTACTAAGTGACTGGTCTAATATTGATATGTGTAATTATATGTTATATTATTGATATAGTATATAAAATAACATTTAAGGAATAACAAATGAAAAAAATAAGTGAAGTTATCAAACAAAGAATTGAAGAAGATGACGGTAGTTATTATGCTAATCAAAATATATCTAATTATATTAAAGAGGGTGAATTAGATTTACTACAAGAAGAATTAGCTGAAAATTTAGAAGCGGTATTATCAACTCTTATAATTGATACTAAAAATGACCATAATACACAAGAAACCGCTAAACGTGTTGCTAAAATGTATTTAAGAGAAGTATTTAGTGGTAGATATTTACCACAACCAAGTATTACTGATTTTCCTAATGCTAAAGAATTAGATGAAATTTATACATTAGGTCCTATTGATTTACGCAGTGCTTGTTCTCATCACTTTGTTGAAATAGAAGGGTCTGTATGGATTGGAATTTTACCTAGCGACCGTGTAATAGGGATTAGTAAATTTTCTAGGCTTTTAAATTGGATAGCAAATAGACCACATATTCAAGAAGAAATGTCTATTATGTTAGCAGATGAATTAGAAAAAATAATTAAACCAAAAGGATTAGCCATAGTTATTAAAGCAAAACATCATTGTATGACATGGCGTGGTGTTAAAGAAAAAAATGTTAGTATGGTAAATTCTGTAATGCGTGGCGTTTTTAGAGATAACTCAGAAGTTAAAAAAGAATTTTTTGATATTATTCGTAGTCAAGGTTTTGAAGGATAATTATGTTTGAATATGTTATTTCAGCTATAGATTATACAAGAATTGGAAATAAAGCTTTATTAGACATGTATAACAATAATAATGATGACGAGTGTATTAAAAATATTAATAAATTATTAAAGTCTATCAATAGACCTAATCATAAACTATCTATATTATTTAACGCATATACCGAAGAAAAAGTAGGTCATACTCTTAACAAAATATTATATAAAGATACTATAAATAGAATTTATTCTGATTCAGGTGGTTTACAAATGGTAACGTTAGGCCATACTCCTACCGAAGAATTAAAAAATAAAGTTTACAATATACAGTCTAACTATTCAAATATTGGTATGTGTTTTGATGAAATTCCTGTAGTCATCAAAGGTGAAAAGTCAGTACGAGGCGATACAAAAAATAGATTTTTTGATATGAGTATATTAGATGCAAAGGCTAAAGAGACTGGAGTTAATCTACGAAAACAAATAGAACATTTCAAAAATAATCCAAATAATAAATGTAATCCTATGATGATTATACAAGGAAATTGTTTTGAGTCATATCAACGATGGACTGATATTGTATTAAATGAAATTGGTCATCATAATTGGAAGTATATTACAGGATTGTCATCAGCGTCATCCTCTATAGGTGATGGGACATTGGAAGATTTTAAAAGAACTTTTTTTACAACTCAACTTGATTTACCAAATGAAATTAATATTAGTCATTATCATTTATTAGGCGTAGGTTCTTTAACTAGGATGTTACCTATAATAGCACTTAGAAAAAATGGTATTATAAGTGATAAAAAAAATATAAGTTATGATTCAAGTACACATACTTCTTTTTTAGCTAATGGACTATATTTTAAAAATCATGGGAGATTTCCTTTTCCTAAATCAAAAAATAAAAATTATTATCAAGTTTTAGATGATATTAACAAAAATATGAATATTCTTGGTAATGATGTTATAGAAGATGAATATTTATATCATAGATTTTCTGAACCATCGTTATGGAATGAAAAATATAAAAATAATATATATGATAATTATCACACGACATTAGCATATTTAGTCAGTAATATATATAATTTTATGACATCATTAGATAAGCTTGTATATGAAAATAATTTTTTTACGGAATTTACGATAAAAAACAAATTGTTTATTCCTATAGATTCTTATATGAAATGTCGTGATATAAAGGATTTTAATGAATGGAATAAATGTTTTTGTAATATATTAGATTCTAGTAAAGTTGAGACAATAGATAGTGCAGTTACACTAGATGATTTTTTTTAAGGTGAAATATGATTGAGAAATTACCATCAACTGATAATAAAGTAATAAGTATATTATCAGGAGGATTAGATAGTACATTATTAACATATATGTTAGTAGAAAAATATGGGAATAAAAATGTTATAGCATTAACATTTAATTATGGTCAAAAGCAAAATATAGAAATTGAAAAATCAAAAAAAACATGTTCAAAATTGAATATTAGTCATACTATATTAGATATTTCTTTTTTGGCTAATATAGTATCATCAGTTACGTCTAATGTTAATTCTTCATTAATAGATGTGCCTAATATACAAAATATTTTAGGCGACCCCCAACCGATAACATATATTCCATTTCGTAACATAATTTTACATGCTATTTCTCTTTCATTTGCAGAAAGTAATAATATTAAATATGTGTTTAATGGTTCACAAGTACATGATGAGTATGGATATTGGGATACATCTGAAATTTTTTTTGATAAATTTAACGATTTAATATCTTTAAATCGTTCTAATAATATAAAAATTTTAACTCCATTTTTAAATTTATCTAAAAAAGATGAATTAATTTTGACATCTCATTTAAATATTCCATATGAAGATACAATAAGCTGTTACAATCCAAAAGACGACATATCGTGTGGTGTTTGTCCATCTTGTTCCGAAAGAATAAAAAATTTTGCATTATCGGGTATAAAAGATACGGCTAAGTATTCAATATATATTGATTGGGATAAAATATTATGTGTGCAATAATAGGCTCTTATAGTATAGATACTATAAAAAATTTAATTGTGTTAAATAGTAAACGTGGGTCTTTTTCATATTCTATTACTGCTATAAACTATGATTTCAATATATTATACATGATAAAAGAGTTTGGTTTAATAGATATAAAAAAATTAGAAGAAATTGAAAATGCTTTTTATATTATACATATACAAGCTCCAACTACTAGTTTAGAAAAAAATACTAATAATATTCATCCTGCAACAAATAAAAATTATTTTTTGTGGCATAATGGCATATTAAAAAGTTATTATATTAAATATCTACAATCTAAATTTAATACTGATAATATATGGGATACTTATCTTTTATTATTAAATATAAATGATAAAGAAAATATTGATGGAACTTTTTCATGTGTAATGTTAGAAGAAGGCAAAGGTCTTTATTTATTTAGAAATGAAGATAGTCCTATGTTCTATGATGAATATATGAATTTTAGTTCTACTAAATTTGAAAAATCTAAATACACTATCCCATATAATGTGTATAGTATTAATTTAAAAGATAAAAAAATTATAATTGATAGTAAATGGAAATCTAATTTAAGTAGTCCTTACTTTTTTTTAGAAAATTAATTAACGTAATTAATGCGTAAATTTTTGTACAAGTATTGGAAAATTGGTATAATATTGAAGATGAAACTAGAACGAATTAATTTAGATAAAAACAATAGAATGTTAAGAGCAGGATTCGGATACCATGATGCTGTTCTTTTTATAAGAATAGATTTATGGTTTTTTGGAATACGTATCAAAAAATCTTGACAAGTATATAGAAAATAATATATAATAAAACACTAATATTAAACATTAAAAGGAATTAAATTATGACAAATCCGTTATCAGAACAAGCAATCCCTGAATCATTAACAGGCATTGAATCAACTAAGCAAAAAACAAAACCTAAAGAACAAGTAGCATCTGAAAAGATTTTAAACGCATATAATTCAGAAGAATTAAAAAATAAAGTGTCAGATGTTGAAACTTATGGTAATCCTGATTTATTCGTTTGTATTTCTAAAGCATCTTCTAAATCAGGTGGTTGGATGAAAACTACTAAAGTTATGGAGATTGAAGGTGGTGGATGTGTAGTGCAGGTTACAACACAACAAGGTGATAAAGTTGCAGAGGCACTAACTTTTGTACCTGGAACAATGCTAAGTAAAGATAGTACAGATAATTATAAACTTGTTCCATTTCGTAGAAGAAACTATGAATGATATTGTAAAGCGTTTTACTTTATATGGACAAGAAATAGAAGTTGTAGGATTAGACTGCAACTTCTATCCACATGAAGATTCATGTCTTGTTATCGTTGATTTTACTGAGCATAAATTAAAATATTCAAAAGCAGAAATTAATGTTGCATTGATGGAAATGTTAAAAACTTTAAATGTAACTTTTAAACTAGCTATAGATTTTTTTATTGTACCTCTATTTCATCAAAAATTATCTGATGCACAACTATCATTCATGGATGAATTGAAAAAAGAAACAGATATGAAATATCTAGTAATAAATCAATCAGTAGTAAAAGATAAAACTTATTTAGGTTGGGATATTGTAGATTTATTACCATCAAAATATGTTATAGGGTCAGACCCAAATACACTAATTATACCTGTGTAATTTTACACAGGTTCTTTTTTTAGTATGTTAATATGAGAAGGATGTATAGCAATAATGCTATCACCTCTACCTTCGTGATTATTTCTATATACAACACCGTCATATCCTTTTTCTAATAATTTATTTCGGATAATTTGATTGTACTCTTTTCTATATTTGTGTGCATCATCTTCACTAAATTTTATAAAAAGTTCTTTATCTATAACCTTCTTTTTATGCAATTGTTCGGCTATACAATCTGCATGAAAACATCCAACATCTTTTAAACGAAGAGGATTATATATTGACAAATTTACTGTAATTAGCTTATGATTATCATTACGTCTAAGTCTATTATTTAGCACATAATTTGCTTGTTGCAAGTTACCAAAGTGAGAACCTAAATCACTTTTTGTTACATCAAATGTGTCAAAATCATTTGATGTAGCATGAAACCATTTTTTTAAATAAGATTCTAGGAGATATTCTATGAACATAAATTTACCTATACTATATGTTGATATGGACGATACCATAAATTTATACACAACTCATTTTACAAAATTACGGGAGCATCAATATCACTATCCCCAAGCAAAAGAGGGGTTTTATATTGATATTCCTCCTAATGAAGATGCAATAAAATATGTTAAGTTATTATCTAGTATTTATGACATTTATTTTTTAACTGCGCCTTCTTTAAAAAATCCTCATTCGTATAGTGAAAAGAGATTATGGATTGAAAAATACTTTGGTTTTGACTGGGTTACTAAATTAATCATATGTAATCATAAAAATTTACTTATGGGTGATTATTTAATTGATGATTTAGATTGTGGTAAAGGTCAAGAAGGATTTACAGGAGAGTTAATACAATATACCTCTTCTAAATTCCCAACATGGGAAGTTATATATGAATATTTAACAAAAAAACAACAACAAATTAAAGATTATGAAAAACTTGAAAATGAAGTTATATCAATGTTATTTCCTGATGGATGGTTAAATTCATAACATAGTATTGACTTTTTAAAAATATAGTATATAATATATACACTTTGTAATAATAGTGCATTCCTTTTGTCACTAACAAAGGTACTAAAATATGAAAAAATCTATTATAAGTATTTTATTAATGTTAAGTTTCACTATGCCTTCATATGCGAAACAAAATTTTAATAAAAACAATAATATTACTAATCATGTTGTAGAAGCAAAGGAATGTAATACGCATAAAAGTAAAAATAAGGGTGGTAAAAAGAAAACTGGTAAGACAAAACCAAAATTCATTAAACCACAAACAATTATAGTGAAGCATAGTCATCAACAAGGTTATGCTTCATGGTATGGTGGTAAATTTATAGGACGAAAAACAGCCTCAGGTGAAATATTTTCAGCTAATAAATTAACTGCTGCACATAAAACACTTCCATTAGGAAGTGTTGTTAAAGTCACTAACATTAAAACTAACGAACAAGTCGTTGTTAAAATTAATGATAGAGGACCGTTCAAACCAAATCGTATTGTAGATTTATCTCCATCTGCTGCTCGTAAAATTGGTTTACAAAAAGTTGGTATTATGCCAATAAAACTAGAAGTAATTTCTACCCCAAGATAAACTTTTAAGTATATCTCAATATTAACAACATTAGGAATGCACTTTTAATACAAAGAACAAAATTTAAACAGTAAATATAAGCATAATATAACGTTTTATTTTTTTAAGGAGTTTTTATGCCATTTGCTGCTCGAATAGGTGATATGGGTTCGGGACATGGTTGCTTCCCCCCTCACATGATTATTACTGGTAATCCTAAAGTAATTATACAAGGAATGCCTGCTGCAACTATTTCAGATATGTTATTACCCCATGTTTGCGGACTGTTAATACATCCAGGTAATATAGCATCAGGTTCAAGTAAAGTACATATATCAGGTCGTCCTGCCGCACGTATAGGTGATATAGTGTCATGTGGTTCGGTTATTATGACGGGTTCTGCTAAAGTTAATATAGGTGGTTAATATGGATATTAAATCACTATCAGCAGAACGTGCTGATATTTATAAGGCTATATTGTCAGGTAAAGGATTTTTAAATCCTATGACTAATTATATAATTTCATTAAAACATAGTTTGATATTATTATCTCAGTATTTAGATGATAATGTCATTAAGCTTGAAATCGAGGCTACACTAGATACAGTAGAATCATTTAAAAATCATACTGATAATATTTCGGGATTAAATTTAAATTCGTCTAAAAAAATTTATGAAATACTAGATGTAATAGAAAAATTAAAACCTTATAATGCGTCTTTTATTAACTATTATAAACTTTGTTTAGGTTCAATATTAAATAATGATAATATAAAGAAAAATATAACTGAATTTAATTACTATATATTTTCAATTTTATTAGAAAAGGAAAATAAAGATTATAAAAAAATATCTTCTAAGTTAAATAAAATAAATAATATGATAAAAAAACAAATATTTTCAGATAACTTAGCATTTGAAAATATTAAATTAGAATTATCAACTAGGTCATTAAATTGTTCATTATCTAGTATGTTATATAAAACAAAACAAAATATAATATTAAGTGATATACACGATTGTCCAACATTTAATGATTTACTTATTAATTAATATATTAACAAGGAGCTATAATGACATTAACAGAATTTATTAATAGTAATTTAATACCAAATAAAAATTATAATTTAGATTTTAATAGAACTGAATTACCACAATTAAAAACAGATGAGTTTTTAAATGATTTAACTAATAATAATATTAATTATCATATTACGACAGTTAATCCTAAAGATTTAATACCCACTCAAAATGAATATAATAATGATAAAATTAAAAGTTTAATATTGTCATTAAGAGCAGGTGCTGATAATAAACCAATTATGGTTAGTAATGATAATTACATTTTAGATGGTCATCATAGATGGGCTGCGTGCGCTCATATAGGATGTGAACAGCCAATATACTATATAGATAAAGGAATACATGATATTATGAATTTTGTAAAAGATAAAGAATATGCGTTGTATAAAAATATCAATGAATCTATAAATGAAGATTCTACTAATAATGTAGGTATTAGTGAAATTGATAATATGAAAAGACAGTTAGTTGATTTATTACGTATTAGAATACAAAACATTACACCCACTCCTACTCCAAAAGAATTTTCTGATATTTTAGCAAGATACAGTGTAGCTATTTTAAAATCTAGTCCTGATAGTGTTAAAAATGATTATAATCAACAAATTATTAATAATAAAATATTACCTTTAAATTCAAATTTAAATGAAGATATTTTTTTTAAAGCCCCTGATGTATCAAAATTAAAAACAGACCAAGATTATATAAAAGCACATGCTTATTATAGAGGTAGAGAATTAGATAACAATTATAAAGAATTATTAGCTAAAACATCAAATACAGTTTTTACAAAATTAGCTACTAGTAATAACTATAAAGATAGAGTAAATGTTGCTAAATACGGTCCTCCTCACTTAAAGCCATTATTACTAACTGATAATAATGAAAATGTAAGAGCAGAAGTAGCTAAAGATAAAGGATACCATGCGTTATTAATGCATGATACAAGTAAAAAAGTTAAAAATACTTTAATTGACAATACACAATTTAGTAATGTATTATTGCATCTTGCCCGTGATAAAGATACTGATATATCAACTCGTGCTAAAGAAAAAATACAATCCCTACCATATGTGTCAAATAATATAAAACAAGAATATAAGTAAAAAATATTGACTTATAGTTCAAATTAAAATATAATGAGTTTCTTACTTGGAGACTCATTATGATTACACATACATTAAATAGTATTCCTAAAACTTCAAACGATATTATTATAACTACTCATTGTATCGAACAAGTATTTTCAAGGTTTAAATTATTTATTCCTAAAAATTTTCATAATAGTAAAGATTTACCAGTGTATGTAAAAGACTGTATTTTAAAAGGTAGTATTAATCGCAAATTTGAATTTTCTCCTTTTTATGTTAATAAATGTAAATCAAAATTTGAGGAAACTATTATTATTAATACAAAATTATGTGTATTCATTGCACGATGGGATAAAAAAAATAAAAATAAATTAGTTGTAAAAACCGCAGTAAAAAGACCGTAGGATATAAATTATGTTTAATTGCTTTTTTAGTAGTGATTATCATTTTTTTCATAAAAATATTATAACATATCAAAATCGTCCGTTCATAGATATTGATAATATGAATGAAATGCTAATCGAAAATCACAATTCTATTGTAAACCCTCGTGATACTATTTATATGTTAGGTGATATTGCTATAGGTGCTACTGGTCTTGAAATGTCTAAAATATTAAATAGAATGAATGGGCGTAAAATATTAATTATAGGTAATCACGATGTACCATTTTTAAATGATGTAGATTTTACATCTTGCTTTAAAGAATTACATCATTTATTATCTATTAAAATTAATAAACAATATATGCAATTGTGTCATTTTCCTATTGAAATATGGGATAGAGCGCATTATGGTAGCTGGATGCTTCACGGTCATTGTGTAGATATGAACACAGAAATATTAACATTAGATGGGTGGAAGTTTCGCTCACAGCTAACAGAAAATGATAAAATTTATAATATTAATAGACATACAGGACTAATAGAAGTTGATACTATAAAAATTATAGATAATATTTATACAGGTACTGTAATTAACTTTAATGGAAAATCAGTTAATTTAAGAGTAACAGATAATCATACATTTGTGGGATATGATATAAACAATAAATGGTTAGAAATAAGTGCTAAAAATATTTATAATACACATTGTTTAAAATTTATTAGAAGCTCGTATTTTAATAATGTTGGTATCAACTTAAATGACGAATTATTAAGGCTTTATGTTTATTGTACAGCAGACGGAAGCTTAAAAAAAGAAACAAATCTTTGGAGAATACGAATAAAAAAGGAACATAAAAAACAAGAAGTAAAAAGATGTTTAACTGCATTACAAATAGATTATAAAGAATATATAAATGATGATTATGTATCTTTTAATTTTTATACTCCTAAAGAACTATTAGAATACTCGCATAAAGGCTTAGATAAAAAATTATTTAATATGAATACTAATCAATTTAAAATTTTTTTAGATGCATATTCTCTATCAGATGGTAATAAAAATGGCAATGGTGTATTAGTATATACAGCTAAAAAAGAAGAAATGGACATTATATCTCACCTTTCTATAATTAATGGCTATGGATGTACTATTACTGAAACAGCAGGGGGATATACAAATAGTTTAAATTATCAACTATCTATTTATCCTAAAACAACGTCTTTAGTAAAAGATAATAAAGAAAGATTTGTAAAAGAATATGTTAATAACGAACATTTTTGGTGTGTTACTACTAACAACGGTAATTTTTTTATGAGAAGAAATGGTAAAATTCATTTAACAGGTAATTGTCATGGTAATAAACCCGATAATATTAATCAATTAAAAATTGATGTAGGTGTTGATTGCCATAATTATAGTCCTATTTCTTTTGAAGATATACAATCAATTATGAGCAAGAAGGAGTATATTCAATATGTCAGACCCCATAAACGTAACAATAACAATCAGTCCTAATAATGATAAAGCATTCATTATAAATGGTGGTAAATTAAATACTTTAGAATTTACTTGGGATAATTTTGAGTTCAAAGAAGACAATTTGCTTTGGTATGACTATGAAATTCTAAAAATACCTGATAATTATAAATTTGAAGATATTAAACTAGAATTTGAAAAATTACTAGAAGTAACAATTGTTGATTTACTTACTAAAGCAAGTAATAAAGAATATAATGAATTTATCAAGCAATTAAAATAAAATAAGTGTCACAAGGACGTGATATGACAAAAAAAAGTTTAGACTTTGAATTAAAAGTTGTAGATGGGTTGAAAATATTATTACCAAATAGTAATATTATACATACTGGTAATAATAGTCAAACATCAGATATTAATTTAATATATAACGGATATAGTACCTTTATAGAAGCAAAAATAAGTGGCGGTCAATTTGGATGTCCAAGACTAAAATATATTGATAACATATGGACTGGGGTTACTGAAAATCCTATATCAAATTCTGTATCATATATTCTTAATAATGACCCACACGCATATAGTTTCATGGAATATTCAAAAACATTATATCAATATAAACAGTACAAGCATATAATGCCTTCGTATAGTGTATTTCAACAAGAACCTGATGAATATTTTAATTATAATTCATTATCAGATATTATAAAAAATGTGGGTAATCAATACATATATAAAAGTAGAGAAAATACACAATTATTAAATATAATAGTTGAATATTATACATTAAAAAAAGTTGATTATATACAAATAAGTGATAATTTTTATCAAATAAATAAAAATAATCTTACTGATATTCCTAATATAACTGCTGATGTTGAATTAACAGTACGATTAGTTAATAGAAGAACAAAAAAATGGTTTGAAGTAATCCCTACTTTAAAATTAAAAAATATGGTAGAATCTAATTTTAGCATTTTACTTAATACAAAAAAATTAAATCCGTTTAAAAATATATAGGAGGATGCTATGTCATCGCTAAACGCAATTGGTTGATTAATGAATATAAAAATTTTTGTCAAAATAAAAAAATAATTTTCGATATACACGAAGATATATTAAGCCCTGATAGTACCACGTTATTCATGTCAAGTGGTATGCAAAGATACAAACATTTATCATTCACTCCGAAAGACCCCTTGCTTTAGCTAGGGGTGGATGTCAAAAAGAAACTATGGGTTTTGATATAGAGCATTTAGATTACTATAAACAATTAGAGGGTAAACATGAAAAGTCTTAAACAATATGAATTTAGTGAATTTTATGATTTGTGGGATGCTGATAAGATAGACCCAACTAATCACTATAAAGAAATAGAGGCTTTAACATTCAATGATTTAGAAAATGCAATTAAATGTGTAGCTAGATATGGTGTTGAAATTTCAGAAAGATTATTAAAGAATATTTTACATAAAAGAATAGACCTTGCGTATGAAGTTATAAATAAAGGTATTACTGATACATGCCAACGTGAAAAATTATATGATGCTATTTGTTTAGAAGTGGATTTACCATCTCCTCCTTGCTATGGTTCTACTCAAGAATATAAAGATAATTTTTATAATTTAGCTAGAAATGTAAATCCAATTTTAGGAGTAAAATTTAATGTCTAATACAGTAAATTATGTTGTTGTAGATGCTAACACAATTGAAGTAAATTATTATGATACAAATTATGATGTTTTTATACCTAATAAAATATTAACTACAATTGATGAAGTTATTAATTATTTATCATTAGAAGATATTTATGTTACAAAAGATAACATTGATTTCAGAAATTGTTAAACAATTTAAAGTAATAGTGTAATAAAAATGTGTTATCTTAGATATATATTATTATGAGATAACACAAATGAAAAAAATTTTTAATCATTATATCATTAATACTAATTCCTTCTTTTACTTTTGCGATGGAAGAATTAAGTGATTTTGAAATGTCAGATACACATGCAGGTACAGAATTATCAAATGATATTAATTTGTCTATATTAAATGTAGTACCATTATTTAATATGATTTTAATAATCGCCAATTAATTAATAATACAACATTAAATAATGATGGTTCTATAACATTTATATTAAACGACATTGAAAAAATAAATATAAATTCAGCTATTGGTGATATAGAAGTATTAGGTATTAAGTTAAAAGGCACTGAGATTAATATTAAGAAGAAATAATATGAAGAAAATTTACATAATAAAGTGTAATAAACATTATTTTACATATGATGACAAATTTTATACATATGATTTTTATATGACTAAAAGTTTAAAACGACCTGTTGGTCGTTTTAAACTTTCATACTCGCCTTTTTTTAAAAATAAATTAAGTTGCATTAATTTTAATTTTATGATAAAAAATAAAAATAAAAATAAAATAAGAAATAAAAAAAATTCATATTACTATTATGATAAAAAATATTTTAATTCTAAACCTGAAACTATAAAATTTTACAGATTAGATTAAAAAAAATAGCTTGACAAAAAGAATTATATTGTTTAAAGTATAAAAACATTAACAACAGAGAGAAAGAGAGAAAGTAAATGTCATATTCTTCTAATTCAGTAGAAAAAATGAAAAAGAAAAAACCACGTTTTGATGACGGTGATAACTATAATAACACAAAAAAGAAACCTAATAAAAAACGTAAACCACGAGATGACTAATGCTTATTTATTAGAAATAGCAAAAAAAAAGTTTAACAATAAATATTTTGTAATTACTAGTAATGTTGACGAACAATTCCAAAAAGCAGGATTAAATCCTGCTTATATAGAAGAAATACACGGTAGTATATTTAATTTTCAATGTATTACAGGATGTAAATATGAAACTTGGCGTAATGATTATACATTTAATATAGATAATACTAAGTGTATTAGTAAAATAATACCATTATGTAAATTTTGTAATGATACTGCTAGACCAAATATTTTAATGTTTAATGACGGTGATTGGGTTTATAATCCAATACAACATGAACAATTTGAAAAATGGAGTAAAACAGTTAAATCACCTCTAGTAATAGAGATAGGGGCAGGTAAGTCTATATCATCTATACGTGAAATATCAGAAGATTATAAAAATACATTAATTAGAATAAATCCCACAGAAGCAGATATACCTCACAACAAAGGTATAAGTTTATATATGACTGGATTAGAAGGCATACGGCTTATACATTCTTTAATTTAAAAATATCAAAGCATAAATATACATAATATAGGAGTATATTTATGCAAACGTTCAATGAAATCATCAATAAATATTTATATGAAGATATAAATATTTTAAAAGACTATACACTAGATACATTTTTAGTTGAAGCATATACACAAGTTACTAAAAATAGACGTAAAGTTAAAAGATTAAGTAATAAAACTAAAATTATTATTAATCCTAATATGTCAGATATTGTTAAGTATAGGAAAAAATAATATGTTTAAAAGTTATATTATAGAATCATATTATGCATTTAATGGGTTAATTAAAAAAATTATAAACGCCCAACCTAATTTAACAGCAGAACAAAAAACAGCATTACGTGCAGAATTAAAGTCACTAAATAATAAAGATTTAGTAAGTTATTATAATTCAATAGTAGGTATCACTAATACATCAAATGTTAACAATGAAACAAATAATGATGAAAAAGAAGGTGAAGGAAGTGAGTAATTAAAATATAAGGAAATATAATGAAAGTTAATAGTGAGTTAGAATTGTTTATAAAATATAATTATAGTGGGTCTATTATAAATTTTGAAGAAGATATTAATAGATTTATGATTTTAAAAAGATTATTTAAAAAACAAGCATTAAAAAATATAATAATTGATAGTGATAAACATTTATTAACTAGTGTCAACCATGTTAGAATTATATTAAATTGTTTTTCACTACACGTAGCAAATAAAATATTTGTTTTTATTTTAGAACCTAATGAATTAATTGTTTGGTATTCTTATATATATGCATTAGAATATAGTTCTATTTCATATAACAAAGAATTAGAATTATTATTAAAACCATTATTTAAAGGTATTTCATATGTATAAAATATTTTTAATATTTTTATTATTAGTAGGGTGTACTCCTCATTATATACAACCTATTTACGAACCTTTATCATATGAGAAAAAAATACTTGACCTATCTACATACAAAGAAATAAAATTTAAGCAAAATAATAACGATATATGCTTAACATCTGATAATTACCAATTGTTAATTTTCTTATTAGTTGACTTAAAAAATTATATAGAATATCAAAAAATAGTTATACAGTCATTAGACGAACACCAACAAAATATATTTAAAAAATCATCTAAAAAGTAGTTGACAACTACTTTTTTTTTACATACAATACAGCTTCTAAAGAAATCTTTATCGCTTTAAAAAAGTTAAGAAGAGGTATTTATCAGTCAAGTTGTAAAACTTTGTCATTGATAGCGGGATATAAGGATTAAACTTGTACTAAATATATTTCACAAATTGTCAGAGTATGACTCATATATGCGTTGACAATCTGATAACTTAGTGATAATATATTAGTCAGAACAATGCTTAGTTATAAATGCGAGAACGCAAAAGTGTTGTTCAAAATAGTAAATGAAAAGTATTCCTCCGTAACTTGTTCGTGCTGTTCTTGTATTGGAACAAGTAGTCTGAAAGGTAGAATAGGTTTGCGAATAAGAGAATGGTCTTGTCTGCACTGTGGAACAGTGCATGACCGTGACATTAATGCTGCAAAGAACATTCTTGCGCTCGGACATGAGCGTCCAGTAGTGGGAATCTCCTCGCTTTAGAGAGGGGATGATGTCAAATATCCGAAGGCATTTTAATTTTTATTTTTAAAAAAGGTATATTATTATGGGTGTAAAAAAAGTATCTCAAAAAAAGAAAGGCTCTTATGCAGTTTATGACTCACAATCAAAGTATAATAAAAATCGCAAACGAGACCTTAAAAAACACATTAAAGTTAATCCAAATGACGATTGTGCTAAAAAGGCGTTAGAAAACGTAAAATATCGTAGAAAAAAACCAAACAAAAAAATGGGGTGGGTTGATAGTCGCTCTATCGCATTTCAAGGTTTAACAAAAGCACAGTCTACTAGACTAGCTCGTGCATTAAAATTAGCTAAAACTGTTACTAATGAATTAATGTATGAAAAAAATTATAAGTCAATCAATCCTACTAAAAAAGTAACAAACACGAAATAAGGGGTATCCCCTTATTTCTTTTAAGGTAATAATATGACAAATTTAGTAACACTAAAAACAATTAGCGGTGATGAAATCATCGGAAAACTCATCGAAACCACAAATGATGAAAAAGAATTAGGCATTATCAAACTATCAGAACCATTTACATTAATTTTTACTCAACAAGGTCTTAGTTTAATGCCTGTATTAATAGCAAGTAAAAATAAAGAAGTACCTATTTTTATTTCAGCACTATTAACTCCTCCATTAGAAGCAAGTTCTGAATTTGAACAAGCTTATATTAAACAAACAAGCGGATTAGTATTTAACTAATCCCTGAGTACTCTATATGATAAAAACAGCATATACTATTAATCATACAATAACATTTACACAAAATTCTAATAATTCAATATTAATTGAAACAGATTGGTTTAGTTTAAATAAAAATGGTAAGAGCTTTGATATTAATATTAATAATCTAGTAAAATCACTAATACATTTAGAAAAAAATAGTGATATTACATTAAAATATAATAATATCACATTTAAATTTATGGAACACTTAAATAATACAAATTTAAAAGTATTATCAAAGTATTTTCATAGATTACAAAATATTAGCAAAAAACCAAACTTAATTTCTAGTATTAATGGTGTATTACCTGAATCAGGTATTATTACTACTCATATTTTACCAAATATTGTAAACAATGAATTACGTTTTTATATTGTGGGGTTTGACTTATATATTAATAATAGCTTAATAGTAAGCTTGAATTTAATGTCTACTATGTTTGGAAATTATAAAACTGAACCTCTTTTTACACAAAAATTTAGTATTATGAAAAATATGAATGAAATTATAAGTAATTATAATTATGTGTTAACTAGACCTTCATTTACTATTGTATCTAAAAATAAAACAAAAGATTATGAATATAACTTAAATTTATTTAAAAAATTATATAATAATAAACAAAAATTATATTATGTAGATAATTTTAAAACTTATAACATTATTGATATAAGCTTAATATCTAATCCTCAAAAAGGATATTCTTTATTAATAGAATGTGAAAAGGATAATAATTTTATTATCCAAGAATATGAAATATATCAAAAGATATTTAAAAGAGATTAATATGAATACAACAACACGTTTATATTGTATAAATTCTATTTATTTAGGACCTATTCAAAAAGGTATTCAGTCATTACACGCCTACAATGAAATGTGTAATAATATAAAAACAGAAAAACAAGAAGATGTACTTATTAAATGGAAATCTGTTGATAAAACTATTATTATGTTAGATAGTGCAGAACACTTAAATGAAAAAACTATCTTATTATTGTCTACACTATTTAATGATATTAATGTACCATACGGGTATTTTAAAGAACCTTGTCTTAACGATACTATTACATCATTATGCTTTGTTTTACCTGATGATATACGTCAAAACTATGTTAATTTTAATACGCATTCATACGTCTTACATGATTATAAACGAGAAGCAGAAGACATATTAATCTACATTTTAACTAAATTACGTTTATCAGTATGAAAATATATAATAAATTAAATAAAGAAATATATAAAGTAATATGTATAGATGATTATGGTAATATTATAAAGGGGGATTTTATGGAATCCCCCTTTTATAAAGATATTATATTTAATTATATTATTATTGATGATTATGGTGATTTATTATATATTCACTCTAATATGAATTATAAAGTAAACAATACATATATTGATATAGAAAGTAATATATCACAATATAATGGTATAATAGTAGGTTATTATTATCCATATTTAAATGGTAAAAAATTAATACTTAAAGATAATTTAAATAAACACAAAGAAGATATTAATACATTTAATGAATTTGAAAGAAATTGTAATACATGTAAACATCTTATTAGAGTAAAACATGATAAGTGTAGTAGTGGTCAACTTAAAGGTAAATGTAATGGTAGTAAAATATCAACATTTAATTATCCTTTAATTATTAAAAATGATATTATTCACTTTTATCCTCAAGACTATATGGATATGAAATGTTGGGAGAATAGATAATGAATGAACTATTTAAAAAATCATTGGATTTTTATAAAATTACAGGTAAAAAACCTAATTATGTATATTTAGGTAAATCCCAAGCAGAAGAATTATATAAATTAATTAGCTCTATGTCTGTTATAGATTCACTAAAAATTGAGTTTAGTGAGTTTATTAATTTAGATTCTTTAGTATTTAGTGAATATAAAGTTGTTTTCGTTAATCTTGATACTCATATAGGCTTTGGTTTATGAATACTGAATATTATCGTATTTTAGACGCTTTATGTGCATTTCCTAACTCAGAATTAATAGAAGATATACAAAATTATATAATTTTACAAGAAAGAAAAAATAATTTTTATAAAGAAAGTATTGAAATTGCATTAACATTATTAGATAATAACAATATTGAACATAATATAGTAATAGATTAAATATGACTACTCTAACATATGCACAACTAAAATTATTAGTTGAAAATAATTTAGTAATAAAACCTGAAAAATTAACACTAGATGAATTTTATCAATGGACTTTATTAACGGGAAATTATAATTTTTTTCAATTATTGCCTTATCTACAAAGTGGTGGATGTATATATAGAATATCTACAATGTTAGAAGGTGAATATATTAAATTAGCATCATACTCTTATATGCCTGAATGTCTACACTTTACAAAATATAAAAATGGAATAATTATAGGAATTTTTATGCTATCTTACCACGATTTAATTCACGATGATTGGAAAATATTACATGAAACACTTACCATTAAATCACCCGAAGTATTATTTGCAGGATTTTACGGTAGTAAAGTTTACGGTACACATAATGAAAAGTCTGATACTGATATTATTATCGTAACTAAATCTAAAAGCATAGATTTTAAATTAAATAATACTGACTACCAAGTATTAGCACTAGATGACTTTAAATCTAAACTATATAGTCATAATATAGCAATGTTAGAAACTTACTTCCTTGATGACTATAATATTATTTGTGAAAATTTTGGTTTTAGAGAAAGTTTGCATTTTAGTGTTAATATTAAAACTTTACGTCATTCATTAAGTCAAACTGCATCTAATTCATTTGTTAAATGTAAGAAAAAATTAACAATGGAAAAAGACTTAGACTATGTGGGATTAAAAAGCTTATACCATTCTTTACGCATATTAATGTTTGGTATTGATATTGCTACTAATAATAAAATAACTAATTATGGTATTGCTAATGATTTATATCATCAAATAGTAAATGAACCTGCTGATTGGGAATATTTAAAAGAAAAATATCAACCATTATATAATAAGTTAAGTAGTGAATTTAGAAAAGTAACAACAAAATAGTAACAACAAAATAAGGATATAATAATGAATGATGAAATTGAAAATTTAATATTAGAACTAAAATTAGATGCGCCAAGAGTAACTAAAGAATTAATTGAAAGTAAAATTAAATCTGTTGAGTATGTTACTCATATGGCTAATACAGGTAGAGTATTGTCAACCACAATACCTAAGCGTAATTGCAGTTGAGAAGTTGCACCTTGTTTAATGAAATAATTAGCTTGTGAAGTTGCAATATATTTTTCACCACTTCTCCAAAAATCATTAACTTTCAATATACTCATTAATACCCACCTAATATTTTAATATCTTTCTTTTTAAATATTAATGTTGAACCGTATATAGAATTATATCCATATATTATATCATTTTCAACATATTCTATTGTCCAATATGAGTTAAATTCAGCGGAGGTTAATAGATATTTTGTTTCTAATATAATAAAAAATTTACCCATATAATAATATAAGTCATCGTCATATAAATTCTCCACATTAATTTACTTATATTATTTACTTTTAAATATATATATATATAAAAATCCCAATATTAATTGGGATTTTTTTTACTATCAACTAATTCTTTTATTATTTTTTCTATTTGTTCTTTAGATACATTTCCTAAATCTATATAAAATACTCGTCTATTATTACTTTCATCTAATTTTATAATATCAAAATTCATATTTATTCCTTTATACAATGCGTTAAATTTTACAGAATACATTTTTTTTCACCTATTGAAATTTTTTATTTGCTGTATGTATTCTTAAATACTATTGGCTCTTTGTTATTTTTAACATAATAACAAATAATAGTATTAATTGGTGGGTCCGGCGGGATTCGAACCCGCAACCAAATGATTATGAGTCATCTGCTCCGCCGTTGAGCTACAGACCCCAATTATATAACAAGATACTTTTATTAAGTTAGAGCGTAAGTCTAATTGTTTATGCTTGCTGTTAGTATCTTATGTTGCTAATTATATAATGTTTATTTAACTATGTCAACTAGTTTTTAATATTTTTTCTAAGAACTAATCTGTAACATTAATTTAATTTTTTCACTGTTTAAAAAAATATTTAGCTATTAGTATGAAACCAATACACATAGAAGATGATTTAATATTCACTAATGTAGATTCAGTTATTTACCTTCTTTAATATCAGACTTCATATTTTTATATATTACGTAATTCAATAAAATTACTTTTAACACGACACATTTAAATACTCAACTTTTCTAATACTTGTTTAACTTCAAATTCAAAAGGTTTGTAAGTATAACCTTCTTTTAACAATTTTTTAATGTGTTTAATATTAGTTTCTTCTAACTCAAATTGTCCTTCTAAACCATTACAAGAACAGTGGCTTCCAAAAACTTGATATAAATTATTTGTTGATTTTTCTTACAATATAACTAATGCAATACCTGAATAGTCTTCATTATAATATCCTGCAAAAAGAATTTTATATTTATCTAAAAATTCAGTACAAACATCAAATAATTCAGATATATCTTTATTAGATGTAAATCCAACATATTTATTCATAATATTACCAACATGAATAATCAGAAATGTTAGTATTAATAACTGTACCGTTATTTTCTGTATATTTAATTGAGATAGAAGGACCTATACCAGTAGGTGTAGAATTAATATCAACTCTAGTGTTTGATTTAATTAAGTTATTGTCAATTTTAGACTTTAATTCATTATACATTTTTTCGATTTCATTAAAATTTAATTCAACGCTAGTAGTAATTACTACATCTTTATTTTTTTGCATAATATCAATACCTATTTATTTTATTAATTGTTGAAAATAGTGACTCTTATCAGCACAGTGAGTCATCCTGTATCCAAAACTTTTTAAAATACACTATCTAAATTTTAAAAAGTCTGCCATTTTTGGCGGAAGTGGTGAGACTCGAACTCACACGTCCTCTTACGAGAACACACGGTTTTCAAAACCGTCTCCGCTAAGCCAACTCGGATTACACTTCCTAAACATAAGGCGCCATGTACGAGAATTGAACTCGTTTCTTCGGAGTGACAGTCCGAAATAATAACCAATATAATAACACGGCTTAACTAGATGCATTTTAGTTTTCCAATAAACATAAATTGCTGTTAGCATCTAAAATTTGGTGTTAGCGGGGATTACAACCACTAACTAAAATTCACTATAAAATTATATAAAACACATAACTTTATTTTGCAATTTTATTTTTACCACACCAAGTATTAGTTTGGGTATGGCAATTTGGACATAATAGTCTTAAATTATCTAATTTGTGATTATGTGAATCACCATCAATATGGTCTAGCTGTAGAACTATCTCTTTGCTACGCCATTCACTTATTTCACAAATAGCACATTTGTAATCTAAGATTTTTTCAGATAATAATTTCTTTTTTAATTTATTTGTTTGAAAATGTGGATGCTTACCATCTAATATTTCATACAAATCAATTTTTTCATTTTTACCACCTATCTTAAACTCTAAACCTAACTTTTTGGCTCTACGCCATATAGTTATATCAGGTACATTAAAATATGATGAAAGAAATGATAATTTCTTTAATTCATAATATTTTTCGATAAATTCGTCATCAGTAAATTTATCATAATGTTTCTGTTCCATGTAAATCCTTTCACATTATATACAATTGGTGTTAGCGGCAGGATTCGAACCTGCGTGTCTTTTGGAGTCGGTGTTACAGACCGATGGCTTCAACCACTCACCCACGCTAACAAAATCAGAATACATTTTAACGTTTTTGATTAGCAGTCAAATGTTTAATTTTTGCTGTTAGTATTCTTAATTTGTTTGTGTATTCTACTACACTTAATTTACTTTGTCAACATTTATTTTAATTAAATGTTTAATAAACTGGTACTTACTGTAAGAATCGAACTTACGACCTCTTTCTTGTAAGAAAAGCACTCTACCTCTGAGTTAAGTAAGTATATTGGCAGGAGTGAGTGGATTTGAACCACTGACAAACAAGGTCAAAGCTTGTTGCTCTACCAACTGAGCTAATCACCGTTTTATTTATTGTTAGTATTATATACCAATTCTAAATAAAAATCAACAATATTTTTTTAATTTTTTACTAATTTCTAAATAATGGTTACGTTCATCTTCATAGTATTTTTGTTTTTTTAATAATGTATCTAATGTAATATCATTATCATAAAAAACTTCTAAAAAATATACATTACAATTTGAATCATATCCATAATAACTATATTCCCAATGTACATAACAAGGAAAAGTTATATTAGAATATTTATAATTACCATTTAAAAATTCTTGATATAAGTCTAATTCTATATCTTCACAATTTTCATTTGCAATATTATGT
>JACCDG011934951.1_pt1 | contig 24728 bp, 34 predicted proteins | sample 7442471 | NCBI WGS metagenome assembly JACCDG01 (sample SAMN15323444, study PRJNA562643) | freshwater metagenome | isolation source: river surface water | place: USA:Blue River Watershed | collected 2017-08-17 | reverse complement strand
TTGAAGTGGTCTGAGCATGACACCTAAAACACGGTTTAAAATTCATACGCCAGAAGGATACCGGACCTATTCTCATCGCGTCAACAAAAGCAATGTTGACATGAACCAATGGTTTGACATAGTTCGTTGGTGCAACGATAATTTTGGCGATGACAGAGCACGATGGGCTAAAGGATGGCTTGAAATTTATTTCAATAATGAACAAGACCTACTGTTTTTTCAATTGAGGTGGTCTTAGCATGGCAAAGAAAAGGTTCAAAGTAGAAACACCAGCGGGATATATATCTTATCAATATAAATTCAGGTGTGCCGACGCCGACTTTGATCAATGGAAAGAAATGAATGTCTGGGCCGTTCAAACATATGGTGAAGAATGGCAACGTTGGGCTTGGTCGTGGCCCAATTTTCTTTTCAGAGACGAACAAGATCTGATGTGGTTTCAATTGAAGTGGATTGACTATGGAAATTCCTAATGGTTATATACGGTATCGGTACAAAGCCGTTTGCAACGCCTTTGAGTTTGATCAGTGGTTTGAAATTATCCACTGGTGTAAAGCCAATTTTGATGACACTGACCGAGAACGCTGGAATTGGGGATGGCCCGACGTTTTCTTCAGAGACAAACAAGACCTGATATTTTTCAAGTTGAGGTGGGGCGACTGTACAGAAGAAGAGGATATGGATGTTTATTGAAAAATACCGTGATGTTTATATTGATGTGGAGCTAGCATCATGCAAGTGGATTATTACAGCATTTTAGTTCGGCCATCTCGGCAAGGCTCAAAAGAAAAACTGCTGTTTTGGGCTCAAGCCAACATTTTTGAGAAAGACATAATCTTCGGAAGCATGTCTAACACAGGTTCTATAATCCTGTGGGGCACTGTGGGAGGATCAATTCAGCATCAAATTCGAGGATGGATGAATCCGTACCGTTTTCGGGCAGAAAGACGCAAAAAATTCAATCAAGCCTACTTCGTTCCTGACAACCCAACCATGGATCAAGTGGTTGCTCAGCTGGAAAAACACATGGTTTGGCTCACGTTGAAGACTTGACAACGCTCAATTCAGAGTGCTATAATAACACATATGGACCCTTATCCATTCAAAGTTTCTGTCCGACACAACAGACTTGGTGTTGACGCCACTGGCCGCGAAGTCAGAGTTCCCATTGATCAAAATGCACTGTTTTGGTGTAATGAGCAGTTTGGTTACGATTCGTGGGCACTTGACAATCAATGCAATCTATGCTTCCAACGTGAGCAGGATCTGACCATGTTCATGTTGAGATGGTGTTGAAAGTTTTCATCAGAGGTTGACATCCCATCAGCACACTGCTATACTAAGAATATGAACACACCGTGGAGCGTGATACAGAAGCTGGAAAGCAACAATAGCCGCTTGTTCAAAGAAGGCGTGATTGCTGCTGAATCCCGTGCTGGCAATGGTGAACTGTTTGCCGGGTTGCGCATGGCGCTGGACAATTTTGAAACTTTTGGCATCAAGCAGGTGCCGGAGCATGCTGGTCCCGATGGTGCTGGGCTGAGCTGGACTGCTTTCAGCAGTGTGGTTCAGCAGCTGATTAATCGCAAGCTCACGGGCAATGCTGCTCGCGATGCTGTGAATCAGCTGATGATGCAGGCCACCCAGGAACAATGGAACTGCTGGTATCGGCGTATCCTGATCCGTGACCTGCGCTGCGGTGTTACCGAAAAGACAGTGAACACTGTGGTCAAGAAGACCAATCGCCCCTTGTATGCCATTCCGGTGTTTGAATGCCAGCTGGCCCACGACAGCCTGAATCACGAGGGCAAGGTGCGTGGCCGCAAGCAACTGGAAGTCAAGCTGGATGGTGTCCGGGTGATTACCATTGTGTATCCAGACGGCAGAGTGAACATGTTTACTCGCAATGGTAAAGAGCTTCAGAACTTCCCCCACATTGTGACGCAGATGCAGCAGATGGCCCAGAGCATGGAACATGCTTGGGTATTTGATGGTGAAGTGATGAGCGCCAGCTTCCAGGATCTGATGCGGCAGGTGCATCGCAAGAGCAATGTGCAGAGCCAGGATGCAGTGCTGTACCTGTTCGACAACCTGAGCTTGGAGGAGTTTCGTGCAGGTCGTTCAGACACTCCGCAGCAGGTCAGAAGCCAGGTATTGAAGGCTTGGTATGCAGAGTTTGAATCTGTGCTGCCCAACGTCAAGATCCTGGATGGGTGTACTGTGGACCTGGACACTGAAGTGGGTCGTCAGCAGTTCAATTCAATCAATCGTCAAGCCATTGATGGCGGGTACGAAGGAATCATGTTGAAGGACGTGGACGCTGGCTATGAGTGCAAGCGTAGCACCCATTGGCTCAAGCTCAAACCGTTTATCACTGTGGACCTCACTGTGGTGGCTGTGGAAGAGGGTACCGGCAAGAACGCAGGACGGTTGGGTGCATTGGTTTGTGAAGGAGAGCATGACGGAAAGACAATTTGTGTTAACACTGGCTCTGGTTTTACTGACGCTGATCGCGATCAAATTTGGGCGGCCCGAAGCCAGGTGATTGGACAGGTTGTGGAAGTCAAAGCTGACGCTGTCACGCAGAATCAGGACGGAAGCTATAGCATGCGGTTTCCGCGGTTTGAACGCTGGCGCGGATTTGCGGCTGGGGAGAAAATCTAAAGGAGGTCACATGGACCAATTGCTAATCATTGTTGGGTATTTTGTACTGGCTGTCGGAGCAGGATATCTGGTGTCAAAGCATCTGAATCGCTAAACCATAATTTACCACAAGGAGACCATTGTGAAACTGTTGATTTTGTCGTTGGTTGCTGGTTTAGGGTTGTTGGCGCAAGTGCCGTCCAACCCTGATGAATTGGTTACGGTACCCAAGAAATACGTGAACGCCGAGCATCTGAATCAGGCTCAGACTCAGACTCAGGTCAGCCATTACATTGGCATCGGCAAGGAGATTGGTGAGGCTGTGAAAAATGGCCTGGAAAGTGTGGTGGACGTTAGCAACAAATTCGCCAACACCCCAGTGGGTCATTTTACCATGGCCATGATTGCCTGGAAAATCCTGGGTCGAGACCTATTACATGTAGTGATTGGTATTCCCCTGTATCTGATGCTGCTGACCATCTGGTTTTATTTTGTACGCCGGTTGTTTCTGGGGCGTTGGGTCAAACGCTATGTGGATGGCAAACGGCAGCATGTATTTGAAGAGCCAGTGCGGTTTGAAACTCGTGATGGTCGTGGCTTAATGGGAACTGTGCTGATTTTCTTTGGCTTGCTGATCAATGTGGTGTTTATAGTGATTATTTTCTAGCTGTTTTAGCTGCTTCTGGAGGACCACCATAAATAAACACAATATGCCCAAATACGATAAACTACCACACGAAGTGCAGCGGGCCATTGAAACATACGGACCCAGCCACAGACTTGATGATTTTTTACATGAATGGCGGGAGGACATTGAGGCTCGGAACTGGCTAAACAATTGGTCGCTGAGCGAGCAAGATCAGTTGTTTGTGGAGTTTCACAATCAGTATCGCCGAGAACGAAATATAATCTAGACCTTTTATATTAAGGGCATTTCAGATCGCTTCTGTCATAAATAACTAGAAGAGGATTTGAAATGCCCTATACAATTAATAAAACTAATGGCGCTGAACTAGCCACAGTGGCTGATGGAACAGTTAATGATACTGCTTGTAATCTGGTTTTGATTGGACGTAACGTCAGCACATATGGTGAAAGACAGAACGAAAATTTTGTTAAATTGCTGGAAAATTTCAGTAATGTTTCGGCACCTTCACCAGGGACAGCATTAACCGGTCAGCTCTGGTATAACAGTTCAACCTCTCAACTCAATTTGAGAACAGCCAACACCTGGCAAGGACTGGCTACCTATAACAAATCGTCTGCCACACCCAGCACAGATGTCAGTTCGGGTGATTTGTGGTACAAAACCACTGATGGGCAGGTTTATGTTTATCAGGGTTCTTCTTTTCGTTTAATTGGCCCAGTTGCGCCATACAGCATGGGTCAAACTCAGTTGATTGCTGAAACCATATACGACACTGGCAACAATCCGCATACTGTGTTGACTTTCTACATTGACAATGATGGCAACGGAGTGGGTGATCGAGTTGCTGTAATCAGCAATGACAGCCAGTATGACTCCAACGCAACACCAGGGTATCCGGGTTTTGGTACCATAAAGCCTGGTGTGAATTTGAGCACTGCGTTAACTGGTGCTAAGTTTGCTGGAACAGCCACCAACTCTGATGCATTGGGTGGCATTGGCGCTGCTGCCTTTATGAGAACCAGTGTTGACAACAATATCACTGCCAACATCGTAAGCTCAGCCAACATCACTGCTCACACCATCAACGCCAACCTCAGTGGCAATGGTGCTGCAATCAGCAGTTTGACTGGTGCCAATGTAGTGGGCGCTGTGGCCAGTGCCACATTGGCAGCCACAGCAACAGCGTTGGCCACTGCCAGAACCATTACCATAGCTGGAAATTTGTCAGGAAGTGCTAGCTTTAACGGCACCAGTGACATCACTATTACCACAACACTGGATACTGAGCGCTTGAAACTTTCTGGTGGCACTATGACTGGGCAGCTTAACGCCAGCCAGGGATTTACTGCTGGAACATCCAGTACAGCCAACATGATCTACGCTGCTGCTGGTGGTAACGTAGGTATCAAGAACACCAGTCCACAGACCGCACTGGATGTTACTGGTGCTGTGCGTAGTGCAGTACAGGTTAATGCAACCACCTCAGGCACAGTGACCATTGATGGTAGCTTTAACAATCATCAGATCAATCTCACTGGAGCAGTAAGCATCAATATCACTAACTTTAACCAGACTGGTCAAATTATTCGATTAATACTGGTGGGAACCAATCTGCATGGTGTTGGATGGAGTTCAGATGTGTACTGGCCCAATGGTGTAGCACCCAACTTAAATAATGGTACTCGCGGTGTTGCTGTGGTTTCACTGATGCGGCCATCTACACCACCTGCTAGCTCTGCTTTTATTCTTGCAACCTATGTGAGTTACTAATATGGACGAAAGAGATTTATACGCGGCTCAGAATGAGATTTATGACAGTGGCTTTCCACTACCAGAGCAGGATACTGGACAGCCTCCCATGGAGGATACTGCGAGTGTTTATCAACCACCTGAACCTCCGCCTGACCCGCCGGTAATACCAGAGCCAGTGGAAATAATCAGTTATCCGCCTGAGCCAGAGCCGACACCTGAACCTCCGCCTGACCCGCCGGTAATACCAGAGCCAGTGGAAATAATCAGTTATCCGCCTGAGCCAGAGCCGACACCTGAACCTCCGCCTGAACCAGTGGCTCTACCGGAGCCAGTGTATTCTGGTGTGGAAAATCAGATCATTGATAACACTGGTGGTGAAATTATTGTTGATCCTGTTGGAAATATTGAAAATCCCAGTATATATCAACCTCCGCCTCCTGAAGAGGTTAATCCAGTAATAGAACAGCCTATAGAGATCATAGTCAATCCACCTGAAGAGCCCATAGAGATCATAGTGGAACCAGTGATTGAACCAGTGATTGAACCAGTGGGGTCTGGCATAGATGGGCAAATTATTGATGGTGGCGGAAATGTAGTGCCTACAGCCCCAATTGGGCCCACTGAAGACCCCAATACCTATCAGCCTCCGCCTGCACCAGTTCAGCCTGCACCAGTGGTTGCACCGCCGCAGCCCACCAGCAGTGCTCCGCCGCCGTTAAGCTATTATGATACTCAAAGTTTACCAGTGGGCACAGTGGTCACAGCCACTGGTGCTGACGGCGTAGTGAGGTTCTATCAGTCAACACAGTTTGGATGGACTGAGATTACGACACCTCCGTCTTCGCCTACTGGTCCTTCGGATATTACTGGGCCTATTGCTCCGGCCAATCCCACTGGTCCAGCGCCTGCTCCCAGATTCATAGGTGACTATAATAGTTTTGACTATGCAGTGGGTGCTGTCATATTAGCATATGATGCCAGCGGAACTCCTCGATATTATCAAAATTTAGGATTTCCAATCGGATGGATACCACTGGATACTCCAGTGCCTGGTGGAACACCTCCAGGTCCTGCTCAGGTAACTTCGCCACCCCCACCAGTCACACCAGTCACCAATTGTGCTCCGTTGGCCTATCAGGACACTGGCATACCCAGTGGTCTAAGCTATGGATCCAGTCCAGGTCAATATACTCTGGAAACCAATCTGTCAGCGCAGGTTTCCAACATCACTCAGTTTGGTGAAATCACCACAGCCAATCCAATACAATACGGTTATCCACCTGCGACTTATTATAAAGTCAACAGTGTGACTCCCATAAGCAGCTCAGTTAACGCTCAGGGTCAGACTGTGTGTATATTCCTGGTGAATTTTGACAGAGCTTCCAGAAACCCAGATCAACCAGAACCACCACCCCCGCCACCTGGTGAACCTGGCGCGGCGCCCATTGCTGGAAATCTAACCATTACAGTGGTGGAGAACAGCACCAACAATCTGGTAACATTGCCAGTCACTGGTGGCTACACTGTGGTGAATTCTATCAGCCCCACTTATGTTGTTGGCAGTACCTTTGTGCTTGCTGGCACCAGCAATCCATTACAGTATTACTATACACCGCTTGCTAGTTATGTGGGTGGTGATTCTGTTACCTATTCGGTTCGTGGTCCTCACGGCACCAGCCAATTTGGCCAGATAATCATCAGGGTTACGCCCAGTCCTGCTCCGCCACCTCCTCCACCACCTCCGCCAGTTGTCAGCAGTTTTGCCATCACAGTTGACAAAAACAGCTCAAATAATCCAGTGACTTTGGTGGTGACCAGTGGTACCTTTACACGAGTAAAATATGTCAGCCCCACTCGTGCTGCTGGTGGCACCTTTGTATCAGCCGGCACATCCAACCCGCTGGAATATCGGTACACACCTCCAGCTAACTTCAGTGGTGGTGACGCGGTTACATACCAGGTAGAGGGACCCAATGGTGTTAGCAACTTTGGACAGGTAAGCATCACAGTTAATACTGGTCCAATTATAGTATCACCCAGTTTTTCCTTTCCAGATTTGGGATTACAGGCAGCAGATACACAACTAGATGCCTCAGCATCCGCCGTTACTGGATCGTTTTTGGGTGAATGGAACATGGCGCTGTTTGCTGATAATTGGTTTCTAGATCCTCCTGGATCACCAACCTCTCCACAGTATTATGATAATCTGTATGTGGTAGGCATGCGAAGAACTCGTGGAGCTACTACCTCTACATTTTTGATACCCAGCACTCTGCCCCATACTCCCAATTCACTTCGAGTGGGAGTATTGCCTGGTGACATTATAACTCCTATCATTCGTACTCCTTGTGGCAATAATGGCGCTCAGACTGTTGTCAGGTTCCGTGCCAGATGTTCTCCACCAGGGTTTCCAGATGGTCCTGGTGGCGGATATGATGTAGTAGAAGACACATTTACTGTCAGAGTTGCTGCCAATGACATAGTTGCTGATGCTTTTGATTTTGCAAATCAATCGGGTCTGGAAGTCAGCACCACAGTTGAAACCAATGATATAACAGTAAGTGGCATCTCCAGTTGTGCAGGAGTTCCAGTTAAACTGGAGCAATTGGTCAATGGAACATATGGTCCTGCTGGAAATTTATTGATAGATTCTGGAGCAGGATATGTACTGACTGGATACAGTAGTTTTGTATACTTAGGCAATAAAATCAAATGCCGCCTTACATCTCCATCAACATTTTTTACCACACACACTTATCGAGTAACGCTGGGAACAGGAGTAGTTGATAGCTTTACTTTAGCTACCAGACCACCAGTATTAATTACACCGGATTTTGAAGATCGTACTGGTTTAGAAATAAATCAGACCATAAACACCAATACCATAGCATTGATTTTTGAAGGGAGTAGTGCTACCCTGACTGTGGATAACAGTGCAACCATAGTGCTTAATGGTGTAGATACAGGATTATCCACCACTGTGGTGGTACCAGGACAAAGTGTTGCTATTCGGGCCACTAGTTCTGGTGCATATAGTTCTGTCAGAATATTTACAGTTACACTGATTGCAGGTCCCTCGGTAGTATCTGATACTTTTAGATACGTTACTCGAGCTGCCAGAACTGGTGTTGTATGGACTCCAGGAGACTTTATTGATGTCCGAGATCGTCAACTATCAGAAGTAGTAACCAGCAATACTCTAACAGCCAGTGATTTTGACTTGCCCATAACCATTACACTAACCAATGACAATGGTGATGCTACAGCAGTGATATTTAAAAATGGAAGCAATGTGGGAACCAGTACCACAATTAATGATGGTGATACTGTAGCAATCAGAGGCACTACTGACAGTAATGAATACTACAAAACCACCACTTATACAATAACCTACAGTACCGGAAGTATAAATTGGAGCGCAACGACCAAACACAACGATCACATGATCCTGTTTGACCCCTATTAAAACTATGATGCTTGATTATGCAGCTTTATTGATTGCACTGTTGATTAGTTCAGTAAGTGCTTTTTACAGTGTAAGTGGTTTAACTGCAATATTTGCCGCTGCCAAGGTGCCCATTATTATCATGGGCACCGCATTGGAAGTGGGCAAAGTTGTAACCACTATCTGGTTGAGAAAAAATTGGGCCCGTGTGGGTGCCATAATGAAAATTTATCTGGTGATCAGCATGGTGGTGTTGATGCTGATCACTAGTATGGGTATTTTTGGATTTCTAAGCAAAGCTCACCTGGATCAGGCAGTGCCTACTGCTGACGTGCAGGCTGAGGTTGCTCTGATTGATGAAAAAATCAAAACCGAACGTGACAACATTGCTGCCAACAAACTGGTGTTAACTCAGATGGACAACAGTGTCACTGAGATATTGGGTCGCAGTCGGGATGAACGTGGTGCTGAACGAGCAGTGCAAATACGTCGCAGTCAATCAGCTGAACGATCCAAATTGCAGAAGGACAACGAACTAGCTCAACGTCGTATCCAGGATCTACAAGCTCAGCGAGCACCTATTGCAGCAAAAGTCAGGCAGGTGGAAGCCGAAGTGGGACCAGTCAAATATATTGCTGCACTGATCTATGGTGACCAGGCTGGCGCTGATGTACTGGAGAGTGCTGTTCGCTGGGTAATCATAGTGTTGGTTGCTGTGTTTGACCCCCTGGCTTTGGCATTGATGTTGGCAGTAAATCGCAAACTGGAACTGGATGAGCAAGAAGTTGAAATCACCCAGGAGGTCAGCCAGGAACCTGTCCCTTTTGTGCAACCGGAGCAGACCACTTGGCGGAATCGCCTGAGTCAGCTGCTCCGCAAACTATAGAAGTTATCAAAGAGGTACCAGTTGAAGTTATCAAAGAGGTACCAGTAGAAGTGGAAGTTATTAGGGAAGTACCTGTAGAGATCATCAAAGAGGTACCAGTTGAAGTCATCAAAGAAATAGAAGTCATCAGGGAAGTACCAGTAGAAGTGGAAGTCATCAGGGAAGTACCGGTAGAAATCATCAAAGAGGTACCAGTTGACGTCATCAAAGAAGTTGAGGTTATCAAAGAAATTCCTGGACTAGAGCGAATTGTGGAAGTGGAAAAGATTGTATACACAGACAATCCGTTGATCCAGAAGCTGGAAGCATTGATATCAGAATCTGACATCCTGATCAATGATGCCCCAGTTAGTACCCGGTTTGGCACCGCATTTCCAACCAAACCCAAAACTGGTGATCAGTTTCTGCGAGTGGATATGACTCCCAACACTATGTATCGCTACAATGGCAAAAACTGGGTGGTTTACAATGAAGATCTCAGTGTGGAACAACTGATAGAACAGCTGGTCAACGGTATCATTGAAATGGATGATCTAAACACCCAGCAACTCAGTCAGGTCAAAAAGTATCTGAAAAAGGAAAATGTGTTGGGAAAATGAAATAACCTGATGGATTATGTTAAATAACAGCATGAACAAAGACTCGTCCATCCCAAACTTTTGTGGCTTCTGTGATAAATCCCGCAACGAAGTCAACAAGCTGATCATAGGTGGTTCACATGCTATATGTGATGAGTGCGTGATCAAATGCAAAAATCTGCTCACTGAGCAACAAAATGCCGAGATCAAAAAAAGCAAGCGAGCCGTCAAACATACCAATCCCATGAAAATCAAACAGTATCTGGACCAGCATGTGATTGGTCAGGAAGCTGCCAAAATGACGCTGAGCGTGGGAGTAGCCAATCACTACAAGAGATTGTTTTACAGTTCAGCAGTCAGGATTGAAAAGAGTAACATTTTGATGTTGGGACCCACAGGCAGCGGTAAAACACTGTTAGCTAAAACTATCGCAGAGTTCCTGGATGTGCCTTTTGTGATAGCCGATGCAACCAGCCTGACTGAAACTGGTTATGTGGGCGAAGACGTAGAATCAGTAATCAGCCGATTGCTAGCAGCAGCCGACGGCAATGTGGAACGCACACAACGTGGCATAGTGTTTCTGGATGAGGTGGACAAGATTGGCAAGAAAAACGAGCATTCCAGCGCCAATCGTGATATCAGTGGTGAAGGTGTGCAACAGGCTCTGCTCAAGCTGGTGGAAGGTGCTGTGGTCACAGTGCCGGCTGAAAACGGCAAGAAGCATCCGGGCAACAGCACAGTGGATATTGACACTGGCGGTATACTGTTCATAGCCAGTGGCGCTTTTGTGGGCTTGCAGGAAATTGTAAACCGCCGCCATCGTGAGAATCGCATTGGGTTTGATAAGACTGTGGAAATCAAAACCGACACCTCAGGTGCAACCAATGAAGATCTGATCAAGTTTGGCATGATACCAGAATTTGTGGGCAGATTCCCAGTCACAGTGCATACTCAGGCACTGAGTGTTCAGGATCTGGTAGAGGTACTAACCAATACCAAACACAATCTGATAGAGCAGTACAGATTTTATTTTGAAACTGATGGCATCGGCATTGAATTCACTGCCGATGCGTTGGATTATGTTGCTCAGCAAGCCATTGGTATGAAAACCGGTGCTCGTGCGCTGCGTAGCATACTGGAATACAAACTGATACCACATCTGTTTGCAATTCCCAGATACAAACAACAAAAGATTGACAGGATCCAATTCACTGCTGAAGTGTTTGCCAGTGATGCTGATCCTGTCATGTATTATAAGCAGTCTAAATCAACCAAGGTGATAAAAGCAAAATGAGAGACAAGAATGGCATCCCACAAGGCATTGTGGTGGAAGTCCAGAATGGTGATCTTGAGCGTGCTCTGCGCAAGCTCAAGAAGAAGATGCAGAACGAAGGGGTTCTGCAGGATCTGAAAAAGAAGGAATTCTATGTGAAGCCCAGCGAGCTACGCCGTCGTGCCCGCGGGCAGGCACTGGCTCGTATGCGCAAGCGGGCTCGCATGGAAGATATGAACAACAAAGCCGACAAGTCCGAGTAAAAACTGTTGATTTTGCCGTTTGCGGCGTGTTAGTATAAATACATGGGAGGTGCTTAACAAGGCCTCCCATAGAAAAATAACTTGCTTAAAAAGGAGTTACTACAATGAGTAATCTATCAATGACTACTACTGCTTTGAGCCCCGAATTGGGCCGCTGGATGATTGGTTTCGATCATCTGTTTGATACGCTGAATGCAGCTTCGCCTGCCAGAGTCAGCTACCCGCCCTACAACATCATCCGTCGTGATGATGACCACTACAGCATTGAAATTGCTGTTGCTGGTTTTGGTGAGCAGGACCTGGAAGTCACAGTGAACAACGGTATGTTGACGGTCACTGGTGAGATCCAGGATCAGCCCGAAGCAGAAACTGTCTACGTCCACCGCGGGCTCAGCCGCCGCAAATTCCAGAGGGAATGGCGACTGGTTGAGTACGTTGAAGTGGTCAGCGCCACAGTGAAGAATGGCATTATGACCATTGAACTGGAGCGCAAATTGCCCGAAGCGTTGAAGCCTCGTACAGTGGCTATCAACTTTGCCTAAACACCCGGGCGGGGCTCATCCCCGCCCATCCACACACTGACAAAAACTATGCCTAAAACAGATCTAATTGAAAAAACCAAAATTGCCATCAATACTGCGATTGCCGAACCTCCGCTGTACCGCGTGATCTATGTCAATGACGACGTGACCAGCTTTGAATTTGTCATCAGCAGCTTGGTGGAAGTTTTTGACTATGATGCTGACTCAGCGACCAATCTGGCTCAGAGGGTTCACGAACAAGGGCAGTGTGTGGTTGCTGAAATGCCCTACGAAATTGCCGAACAGAAAACCATTGAGGTTTTGACCCTGGCCCGCCTGCATGGTTATCCCCTGGTGGTCAAGGTGGAACCCAAAAGCTAAACCAAAACTCTCATAGGATGGTATTGTAAACCCAGCGATTCGCTGGGTTTTCCTTTGGGATTACTCACATACTGACAATCGTTTACAGTGGTTTTCACTGAGCGATTCCAGTGACCAAAACACCAGGTGCTGATTTTGTGCATGTGATCTTCAATCTCTACCCAGTCACTGGCATCACTGAACAGATTCTGATGGGCTGGACCCAGTATGAGTTCACGGTTGGGCACAGTGTGACTGACTATCACACATTTCTGAATATCCTTGCAGTCCTGAATACGCTGCACAGTGTATCGCATATAGTTGAGATCTTCGTGATGCAGAGTCAGCATCTGCATTTCCTCCATCCAACCATCGTCATTGATACTGGTGGTGCTTTCGCCTGGGCTCCACCACAGATTGGCTGCTATGAATGCCACATGATTGATGATCAGCACATGCTCGTGCATGTATGTGATGTTTTTGGTGTTATTGAGTTTCTTTGCCAGATAGGCACGATTCCCATCCACTTCAGATAGCTGATCCTGATGTTCCAGATCACCATCAATATACAACACCTGGCGATAATGTTTGCTGATTTTTTTAAGTTCGTGTACAGTATGATCCAGATCCGAGCTCAGATCACCAGCCACCACAGCAATCAAGCTGGTGGGTTCGGTGCTCCAATCGATGCTGGGCCATTGTTCCAAATACAAATCGCTGATTAAATCAAAAGCAAACAAGTTATGATTTGGCATAGAAATATTTATAACTTTCATTCAGGTATGCTAAACTAGTAATATGAAGACTAAACTCTGGGATTTATGGTACCGTTTTCGCTTTGCAGTGTTTGTGACCATGCTTAGTCTGGCTTTGCTTTACTTGCGATACGGCCAACATGACATTACCGAACGATTAGCATTATGGGGCAGCGATCTGATGCAATGGGTGGCCCCACATAACTCAGCAACTGATGTGGTGATTGTGGAAATTACCGATGCAGATGCGCAGAAACAGGGGCAATGGCCCTGGCCCAAAAGCCATCTGGCTGATCTGGTCACTCGACTCAGAACCGCTGGCGCTGGTGTAATTGTGTTTGTGGATGTGTTTAAAGATCCAGATCTTGCCAAAACTGACCCGGTTTTTGCCGCAGCCATACAGAATAACGGTGTGGTGCTGGCTCGCAGTGTGGCTGAAGATCAGGTGGCCAATCCGGTAGACACACTGAGTCAGGCAGCCGCCGCAGTGGGGTTTGCAAACACTGTGGCTGATGCTGACGGTGTGGTCAGACGCATGGATCTGGTGATGCTCAATGATGATCGTGTGTACTACAGTCTGGGAGTAGAGGCTTTGCGTACACTGACTGGTGACGCCCGAGCACGAATTCAGCATCAGAATCAAACTCATTCGGTCAACCTGACTGGCCTGAAACCCTGGGTGGTAAACAACCAGAATCGCTGGCGAGTAAAGTTCGACCAGGAGTTCGATACCATCAACGCCACTGGATCTGACCTGACTGCTGTGAAAAACAAGATTGTGGTGGTGGGTGTGGCCACTCAGCAGGTCAACAACTGGGTCCAGACTCCGCTGGGAGCCAAGCGTAATCATCATGTGCAGGCACAGTTTATTCAGAGTCTGTTTACCCGCAACACCATTGTGACACCGCCCTGGGCTGACATGTTGGAAATGCTGATCAGTGTGCTGATCATCACCAGCATCCTGAAAGCAGCCAAAGCCAATACGCCCTATGCCTGTATTCCGGTCTATGCTGGCGGCATGGGTGTGGTGATCATCGGTGCCTGGATGCTGTTCAACACCAGTTCGCTGGCAGTGGATTGGGTTTGGCCCACGCTGAGCAGTACCAGTGTGTTTGCGCTGACTTTCTACTATCACCTGGCTCGCAAACGCAGTTCAGAGTGGAGCATCACCAGAAAGTTTGGTGACAGCGTAGGGTCAGCAGTGCTGCGCCGGCTCAAGCAGGATCCCAAAGCTGTGAAAACCGACGGAGAACTCAAGGAACTCACAGTGCTCTACGCTGACCTCAGAGACTTTTCAGCCATTGTTTCCAGTTATAAAGCCAATAGCGAAGGCCTGGTGCGCCTGATACATGGGTATATGGATCAGATGTTACCCTCAGTGACTCGCAACAGCGGCACAGTGGACAAGCTGATTGGCGATGGTGTAGTGGCATTCTGGAACGCACCGCTGGATCTGGATCGGCATGCCATTCATGCTGTGCGTAGTGCTCAGGAAATGCTCAGACAGGTGGAAAAATTCAATGAATCCCTGGCGCCTGAGGAAGTACCATTATGCTTGGATATTGGCATCAACACTGGCACCGCAGTGGTAGGCAACACTGGCAGTCGACGCAAGTTCAACTATACTGCCATGGGTGATGCAGTGAAAACTGCTGACCAGCTGGAAAACCTATGCAAACTGTACAGTGTAAACATGATACTGGGCGAACACACGGCTGCTCAGGTCAAGGAAGAGTTCCAGTGTGTGGAACTGGACACTGTGAAAACAGAAAACAGCGAAGCAATCAAAGTGTTCACTGTGCTGGATCAGACCCAGTATTTGACCATTGCAGATCAACACAACCGTATGCTGGAGTTTTATTATGCTCACAAGTTTGATTCGGCCATAAAACTCTGCAAGGAGCTACGCAACACTGGTGTTCTGGCACAGTATTATGTCAGCATGATTGTCAGGATCAAGACAGCCAAAAACAACCATCAGGAAGAAAACATCACAAATCCATAAATATCCTTATAGTTTATAAGGAGCTGATGGTGTTTTCATCTGAATATCTAACCCTTTTACATAACCGTTTGGCCACTTACGTTGACCCTAACATAGTGGCCAAACGCTATGAATTTATCCTCAACCAGATTCAGACCACTGACGTGGCTCAGACTCTGAGTTGTTGGCTCAGCTATCCGGTGCTGGATCTGAACCAGAAGTATCACACGGTGTTGGCCACTGATGAATACTTTACCTATGCTGACCAGCAGGATCAGCAGGCACTGATAGAACAGGTGGTAAACACAGTGAAAAGTCGACTGATAATCACAGTCAGAGACTTCAAAAATACCAGTCGTTATGATCTCAATATGAATTTTGCCATCAACACTGATGCTCATAGTTTGATCATCACTGAAAATGCCAGACCATCAGTGGATGACCGCCAGGGCTGGAGTCACGACAGCTACTTGATTGAGCATCTGACCCAGCAGCCGGTTCATGTGACTCATGTGGGCACTGTGCAACGCCGAGCAGTCTACTTCAAACAGCTGGCCAAATTTTGCTTTGATGCTGGTTGCCAGAATTTTCAGGTGATGCCCAATGTGTTGTTCAAACCCTTGTTCAAACGTCACGCAGAGCATATCATTTTGGTTGATTTTTAGTTCGACTACCAATTCGATTCTGTGCTAGAGTCAGTATATGCGCAGATTATGGCAGAAAATCAACACCACCAAGTGCTGCTCACGGCTGATTAGTTTCATCAAGGCTCTGCATTGGGTAGTCTGGTCAGCACTGACATTCATGTCCATACATACCCTGATGGGGTATCCAGTGAACAGCAGAATTTTTGCTGCAATATTTTTGATATCAGTGGGATTGGAATTGTTGGAGTCTGGCGTTTCTATCTGGTATTACCGATTGCTCAATCAGGAATACCAGCGTCATCAAACCTGGCATTATCTGGGAGGCTCCTTTGACCAATAATGCTTTGTCCTACATGCAACGAACAGATCCATTGTCTACGATGTCTGTTTCGGAGTTCCAGACCATGATTGACCGCAGATCTCGACGCATAGCCGAAATTCTTGATGTGCCCCCTCACCCTGGTGGGGTATTTCGTTTGTTCACAGAAAATCAGCATCTTTTCATCATGGTGACCCTGGATTACCCTCTGGACGTGTTTGCTGTGTTTGCTGATACCAATAGCAGCATTGGTGAAGACTGGCTTTGGGATAATCGAACCTTTTATTTTGTTCGGGAGACTGATGCTACTTGGTTTCGACTGAGGTGGACATAAAATCAGCCAGGATTGACAACCGTTGCTGGTTTATGCTAGTATAATCTATATGAAAACCGCCAAACTGGTACGTTTAGAAAAGATTTATAAACATGTTCTAATTCTGCCAATCTACGCTGTTTCTTTGTGCATACTGAATATAAGCAATTTGTTTTTGAAATTGCCGTACCAAATTTATTTATCAATCTTTGTTTTCATATCCCTTGCTGCCATTGCATTTGAGAGGGTGGTATCGTTTTTGATCCTGCGAGAAAAACACAAGATGGAAGTTTGGAAAATTTTGAGCAAATGAGCCGGTTGACAAACGACAGCCCAGTTGCTATCATTAGAATATGACACCTCGTATTGGCTTTTGTTGCAAATGGTTGCATCCGCACGACGTTGTGGGCAACATGCAGGTCAGCGCCAGTGACCGCGATCTAAATGGTCGCAGCACCACAGTGGCTTGGTTGAATCGTCAGACCCAGGCTCAGGCTGAAGATCGACTGTGGGAGATCATGGAACACAACATACAGAGTGTGGCCCTGATGCTGGAGGCAGTGGGTGCTCTGCCCCCAGTGCAGCGAATGTTCCGGATCGGCAGCGAGTTGCTGCCAGTCTACACCGAAAGTCGCTGGCGATACTTCTGGCAACGTGCTGATGTCCGTGCCTACTGTGAGCGGGAGATGGCTGTGGTGGGGCGCCGAGCTCGCGAGCTGGGTGTTCGTATGAGTTTCCATCCGGGGCAGTTTGTGTGCTTGGCTAGCGACAATCCTGAAATCGTACGTCGCAGTGCAGAGGAATTTGAGTATCACACTGACTGTGCTCGCTGGATGGGCTATGGCAACGATTGGCACGATCATGGCTTCAAGATCAACGTACACATGAGTGGTCGGTTGGGTGCTGAGGGTTTCCGCAACAGCCTGAATCTGCTCAGCCCCGAGGCTCGCAACCTGATCACAGTGGAGAACGACGAGATGGGTCACGGCTTGGAGGATGTGCTGGCAGTGGCAGATCAGTGTGCCGTGGTACTGGATATCCATCATCATTGGGTTCGCACAGGCGAATACATTCAGCCTGATGATGGTCGTGTGCAGCAGGTCATTGACAGTTGGCGAGGAGTTCGCCCTGCCATGCACTACAGCGTGAGCCGTGAAGATCTGTTGGTGGGTCATTGTGTCAACACACTGCCTGATTTTGCTGCACTGACTCAGCAGGGTTTCAAGAAACAGAAACTCAGGGCCCATAGTGATTATTTCTGGAACAACGCCGCTAATCAGTGGGCCCTGAGTTTTTCTCCTGGCTTTGACATTCAGTGTGAAGCCAAAGCCAAGAATTTGGCCAGCACACAGCTGGCCCAATTGCTTACTTCTTACGGCTCTTAACCGTGGTGGTCTTGATGGCGGCGGGCTTGTCTGCTGGGGTTTTGCGACCCTTGCGCACAGGCTCTTCCACTGTAACAGTCAGCTTGATTTCGGTTTCAGCCTTCTTCTTGGGCTTGGCAGGGGTTTTCTTTTCCTTCTTGCCAGGCTTCTTGCCAGCAGCCACAGGTTCTACTACAGCCACAGGCTCAGGCACAACCACAGGTTCTACTACTACAGCAACAGGTTCAGGTACAACCGGTTCTACTACAGCCACGGGTTCAGGTACAACCACAGGCTCTGCAACTGGTTCAGCAACCACAGGAGTTACCATATGAGCAGCATTTTCCATGGGCATTTCATCAATTACCACATTGTTTTGAGTTTCGGGACAGGTTTGGGTGTTCTTGATCCCAAACAGTTTCTTGATCCAATTCAACATAATTGTCTTCTCCTTCTAGAAGGTACCAGTATTTAGACTGGTACCCGAAGTTTATCAAAATTTTTGACCCAATACACAACGGAGTGTTATTATAAAAACATGAGTAACTTAGTACCCATTGTAATTGAGAAGACCTCGCAAGGCGAGCGTTCTTTTGATATCTACAGCAGGCTCCTCAGGGACCGCATTGTGGTCCTGAATGATGAGGTCAATCATTACACTGCTGGACTGGTTGTGGCTCAGATGCTGTATCTGGAAAGCGAAAATCCAGATCGGGACATCCTGTTCTATATCAACAGTCCTGGTGGATCGGTGACTGATGGCTTGGCCATCCTGGACACCATGCGTTTTGTCAGGTGTGATGTGAGCACCATTGTGATGGGCCAGGCTTGCAGTATGGGCAGCCTGTTGGCCAGCAGTGGCACTCGGGGCAAGCGACTGATGCTACCCAACGCTCGTCACCTGATCCACCAGCCGCTGGGCGGTGCTCGAGGCCAGGCATCAGACATTGAGATCCAAGCCAACGAGATTCTGCGTATGAAGCGGCAGCTCACTGAAATCTATGTGGACAACACTGGTCAGAGTTATGAACGACTGGTGCAGGACATGGATCGCGACAACATCATGACAGCTGAACAGAGCATTGCTTATGGTCTGGCTGATCAGATCGTCACCAAGAGGGCCTAATGCAAAACAATCTGCTTCGTTGGTGGTATTTACATCAGAACTCGGTTTTTGCTTTTCTGGCTGGTGTCATGTCCACATTCATGATCCACCGTACCATGCGTGGTGAATATGGTTCTGCTCTGATCGATCTGCTGTTTGTGCTCTGGAACCTGTGGTTCGCTGGCGTTTTCAGGGTTCGCTAGTTATCGTTTGCTAGGTGGAGGAGGAATGTTTTTGGCTTTGGGCATGGGCTTTTTGGGCTTCACAGTTTTGGCTGCTGCTTTGGTAGCCGGCGCGGCTTTGCGTTGTGTTGCAGGTGCCTGGGCCATCACAGATATCACGGTTACTAAAAATATCATCAGTTTCATATTCGTCTCCTGTTTTATTTATGGTGATCTTGCACACTGAGATTACCATATGCGTTGACTATGTAATCCAGTCAGCGTATACTAATAACATAACAGCAATTACAAATTGCTTGATCTAAAATCAATCTAAGAGGACAATAAAATGGCGTTTACCAATATCAAGACTTCTCAGCGTGACTTCCTGGTCGAGTACCTGCGTGGTACCGGTCGCGAGCTCAGTGCCGCTCAGGCCCGTAGCTTGTTCGGTATTCAGAATCTGCGGGCTCGTATGACCGAACTGCGCCAGGATGGCTATCGTGTTCGCACCCGGGTCAACACCGAGGGGCGCACTGCTTACGCTGTGAGCCGTCGCATGCAGGGCCAGAACTAGTTCTGGGGCAAAACACCAACAGGGCCAGCAGATGCTGGTCCTTTTCTTTTGATTTGACAACCACTAAACCCTTTTGCTATAGTTCCCATATGTTTAATCAACGCCGAGAATCACATCTCAAAGTCACCCCGTTCAGATCCACTGATGTCAATCGTGAATCTCACCTGAAGCACCCAGCTGCTGGTGTCAATACCATCAGACAGTATCGCCAGAGTCTGAATGTCAAGCGGAACGCCAGTGCTCTTAGCTGGGCAGAGCGTTTGATCACCTGGTTGAAATTTTGAGTTGACACTGAAGTTTTGAATTTGCTAGACTCAAAGAGTAGCAGAAAACACACAGGAGAAACAATGAGCAAGCTGATACAGATTGTCAAGCGCCAGCTGGAATGGCAGAAATTGCCCGAGCTGGACCAGCAGATTATTCGTGCTGAACATGACATGATCGACGCCTACGTTCGTTGGCAGCGGCTTCTGGCATCTCGAGATGCTGAACGTGATGCCCGGCAGGACGTGGCCGTGATGATTCGTGACGTCTATCAGAAGCACCAGTTTGAGGCATAATCACATGGAAGACCAGGATTTGATGCAGGACTACAACGACTACCGCCACGAATATGACGGTTGGGACGACGCTCCGCTGGACCCGCTGGCAGAGCAAACAATAAACCAGTGAGTTGACAGACAGCAAACCATTTGCTATCATATAAGAGTAACGATGAACTACAACAAGATAGCCGTTCAAGCAGCAGAAGCAGAAAAGCTGGCCCAGCAGCTGAAGAAGATGGCCGCCAAAATGGCTGCAATCGATGTCAAGTACAATCAGGGCAAGGACTTGACACCAGCTGAATGTGAACTGGCTAATTTCACAGGCGATCAGCAGATACGAATTCTGTGCGAACGGCTGAGGGCCCAGACCCCTGTTGTTTTCTAATTTTGGTTGACATCCGGCAAACCGTTTGCTATCATAAAAGAGTAAAGGAGACCAGATGGCTTATCGAGTGCTGGGACGAACTGAGGATGTGATGCGAGGGTATGGTCCTCGGAAAGGTTTGGAAGGCCCTTTTGTCATGGGTGCTGGTCGGATTCTGTACTATGACCCCAAGCAGGGCCAGTATTGGGACCCTACCACGGACTTCTACCTGGAGTCCGACGAGGTTGACCTGCTGAATCAGCAGATTCTGGCCTCGCTAAACCGTTGAAAATAAAGGACAAATTTTTTTCAGCATTTGGTTGACCTCTACTGCACCATTTGCTATACTAAAAGAGTAGCAGACAACACAACAGGAACCCAAATGTACAATCGTTTTCCCAGTTTTTACAACAACCGACCACAGCGTTCCAGCTATGCGTTTGGCGCTGCTCGCAAACCTGATCAGCGCCGTAATCAGCTGGTGCTGAGCTGGACGGCTGACCAGGTGTTCGCGGCCGCGGTGATGGCCCAGCAGCAGAACGGCGAGTACGTCAAGAACGTTCAGTACAACGATCAGGGCGAAGTCACTGTACAGCCCAACAAGGTGGTAATGCGTGAGCTGCTGATGCAGAATACCCAGTTTAGCGCCGAAGCCATCAGCCAGGGCCAGCAGGTCCGCGAACATTACCAGAAACTGTTGTTTGAGCAGATGAGTGGCGAGCTCAAGGACTTCCTGAGCAGCGCCCTGCGCATTGCCAGCAAGGAGCAGTTCCAGAACAACGAATGGCTGGATTTGGCCATTGCTGCGGCTCTGCCCAGTTGCGCTGAGCGTGATCAGAAGCGCCGGGCTGCCGAAGCTGAACGTGATCAGCTCACGGCCCAGAGCAACCCTGTGGGCCAGGTGGGCGACCGGATTGCCCTGCAGATGCAGGTGGTGCAGTGCCGCTGGAGCCAGAAGTGGAATTGCTGGACCATTAATGCTCAGGCTGGCGGTAATATGTTCTTTTTCTTCCACAAACAGGAACTGACTGGCACTGTGCAGGTGCGTGGTACGGTCAAGGGTCACCGGGACCGGATTACCCAGCTGAACCGGGTCAAGATCACCGGCTAAAATTTTCAGCGAATTGGTTGACACTGCCAGATCAATTTGCTATACTATAAGAGTAAGGCAGTTCCCATACCAAACACAAAAAGGAAAAAACACACATGTCCAAGATGAATCTCAAGAAGCTCACGATGTCCTTTGCCACCGCGGCGGCTGTTCCGGCTCCGGCCCAGCCCGAGACCACGCCCGATGCTGCTGCCCTGGTCAGCCAGAAGATTGCCGAGATGAAGGAAGCCAAGGCGCCCAAGGCTGCTAAGGTTGCCAAGCCCGCCAAGGCTGCCAAGGCGCCGGTCCAGGTCAAGCCCGAAGTGGTTAAGACTCCGGTTGCCAAGAAGGCCCCGGCGCCGGCTGCCAAGAAGGATCGCGACCCCAACACTCTGCTCAGCAATAACTTCCGCACGTTCCAGGTGGTTGGCACGACCCAGTTCAAGGGCAGCCAGAAGATCTGGTTTGCCAACGAGACTGCCACCAAGGTCAAGAACATGGAGAAGCAGGGGCACACTGACATCAACTTCATCAACCTGCCCCAGCCCATGACCAAGGAGCAGGCGCTGGCTTACTTGGCTGAGAACCCCACGCTGTTGCCCCAGGAACTGGTCACTGAAAAGCAGGAGCGGCTCACTGCGGCGCTGCGGGCTAAGAACTAGCCCCAGTTCAGCACACTCACCGGCAGGGTTGGGAAACCAACCCTGCCTTCATCTGTTTCAAGTGCCTGAAAAGACAGATCTTGACCAGTGCTGGCTAAATAACAGTGCCATGAAGCCAATCACACTACCTAAAACCAAATTATTGTTTCTGCTCAAACAACGCAACACCGCATGGAATCCTGGCGAAGAATATGCATCAGAACTCAGCAGCGGTCTGCTAAACAGTGTACGCTTTATTACCAAAATGATTGAAAAAAGTTTTGGTTTCTGCCAACCCCATCTGGAACAGGTGGTTGATGCCAACAGCATTAACCGCGTGGTGACACAGTTTAAGCCTCAGGTGGTGATCATTGAAGCCCTGTGGGTTACACCTGAAAAACTGTCTGAATTGTGCCGTTTGCACACTGATGTCAAGTGGGTCATACGCCTGCATAGTGAAGTGCCGTTTTTGGCCAACGAAGGCATTGCCATGGATTGGTTGAATCGTTATGTTCAGGTCAGTGACCGGGTCTTGATTGCTGCCAACAGTCTGCGAGCTGCTCGTGAACTCAGTCAGCTGGTGCGTCGAAACGTATTGCATCTACCCAACTGCTATGAAATTGAAATCTCGTAAAACCATCAACATCAGCTGTTTTGGAGCCATCAGGCCTCTGAAGAACCATCTGAATCAGGCAGCAGCGGCTATAGAGTTTGCTGACCAACAGGGGTTGTCGCTAAACTTTCACATCAATGCCAGTCGTGTGGAGCAAAAAGGTGACAGCATACTAAAGAATCTCCGCAGTACCTTCTTCTATCTGAAAGATCACAACCTGATAGAACACGAATGGATGCCTCACGAGCAATTCATATTCCTGATTCAGAATCAGATCGACATCGGCATGCAGGTCAGCTTCACTGAAACCTACAACATTGTGGCGGCTGATCACGTGGCGCAGGGAGTGCCGGTAGTGGCTAGTGCCGAGATTCCTTTTGTGTCCAGAATTTTTTGTGCTCAGCCCAATGACGTCCCTGGCATGGTCAGAGCTTTGCGTATTGCATACTGGGGGTCAGTGTTGGGCTTGCATCAGATCAATCGGCGATTGCTGGAGCAGAATACTCAGGAATCAGTCAGAGCTTGGCAAAAAACACTGGAAGAACTATCCCGGTAGACCATCCAGATTGCAGAAAAACTGTCAGGTTGCTATACTAATAGTATAAATAGTTTTGCACGGTGAGGTGGCTGAGTGGTCGAAAGCGGCGCACTGCTAATGCGTTGAACTGGCTTAAACCGGTTCCGAGGGTTCAAATCCCTCCCTCACCGCCATAAATTTTAGGAAGGGTGCCAGAGCCTGGTTTATTGGATCAGTCTTGACTATGTGGCATAAATACATTTATGAACAATGAATGTATCTATTGCCAAAAAATGTTTACCAATCGAGGTGGTTTGATAACTCATCAACCATATTGTTTGTTAAATCCATCGAGGGTAAAACGACCAAAATCACCCAACGCTCATGCTAGGAAAGGCAGTATCAGTTGGAATAAAGGCTTATCAAAAGACACTGATGACAGGGTTAGAAGACTTTCGGAAAAAAGAAAAGGACGAAAACTTAACACTCCGGGAAAGTCGTTAGATCCTATAAAAGAACAAGAAAGAAAACAGAAGATCAGAGAGTCTGCGTTAGCTAGAAATTTAGGCGGTTACGTTAAGGGTTCAGGCAGGGGCAAAAAAGGTTGGTATAAAGGATTTTTTTGTGATAGTAGTTGGGAATTAGCATACGTGATTTATTGTTTAGATCACGAAGTTAACATCCAAAGAAACACAATACGAAAACAATACGAATGGCAAGGTCAACATAAGAACTATCTTCCTGATTTTATCATTGATGGTCAATTGATAGAGATCAAAGGGTATAAATCAGAACAATGGCAAGCTAAGATTACTTCAAATCCTGACGTAACAGTCTTGTATGAACAAGATCTAAAACACATATTTGAATATGTCATTAACAAATACGGAAAAGATTTCATAAATATGTATGAACAACTTTAGGAGGATGCCGGGGTTGGCTCCCCGCACAGTCTTGAAAACTGCGGTAACTTAGAAATGGGTTAATAGTTCGATGCTATCATCCTCCTCCATAACAACTTAAACGCGGTCCTAGCTCAATTGGTAGAGCATCGGTCTTCCAAACCGAAGGTTGCGGGTTCGAGACCCGTGGGCCGCTCCAAGCGACCATAGCTCAATTGGTAGAGCGCAACCTTGCCAAGGTTGATGTTGCGGGTTCGAGTCCCGCTGGTCGCTCCAAATATTATGTGGTCACCAGAAACAGTAAACGCTCTCAACGAACGTCAGAAAAATCCGCGATTTCATCCCTATACTTGTGGCACCCCTGATTGCGGCGTGTGGATCACGTGCCCCAACTGGGAAGGCAATTTACACGATGTGTTTTTCAGATCCGAACTGGTCGCCACCACTAGTGGATGGATTTG
>JACCDG011605102.1_pt1 | contig 24733 bp, 22 predicted proteins | sample 7442471 | NCBI WGS metagenome assembly JACCDG01 (sample SAMN15323444, study PRJNA562643) | freshwater metagenome | isolation source: river surface water | place: USA:Blue River Watershed | collected 2017-08-17 | reverse complement strand
GGTTACAACTCTGATTCTTAAGTCATTTTCGTAAGCTCTTGCCATAATTTACTTCTAAAATAAAAATTGAGGGAGTGGTATTATGGATTGTTTTATTTTAGTATCAATAGATTTTTAGTTTGGTATAGGATTGCTTGGTGAATATATCGGGAAAATAATCGAGGAAGTTAAGCAACGCCCATCTTATATTTGCACAGAACGCATTCAGCACGGTAAAATCAGGCCGTGGGAAGAAAAAATAACTCATGATTATTACGCGGTTGATTGAGAATTATATTTTAAATTGCAAAAAATATTAGCCTGTTGTCGGCAGAAATTAATTTTGATCTTTTGGATACTGATTGTAATTTTTCTTCTAAAATTTTAAGCTCCTCTGAATTGTAAAATTTAAGATACTGAGTGCGATCAATATAAACACCGCTAAAGTTAAATTTTTTTAATTCCTTGATAAATTTATTAAAATCATATTTGATAATTTTTTCTTGCCACATACTTGACGCCCTACCGTAAATTGCAGGCGAAGACCATCTTAAATTCTTGGAAGCCAAATATGGTCTAACCATATCGTAAGTACCACCTTCAGGAAAAATAATAATTGGTAAGATAAAAATAGCTGAATTCTTGGCTACTGATTTTTCAATTCTGGCTACAAAATCGTAGTCATTAGCGACAATATCAACCTCCAGATTTTGAGAATCCCTAACTCCAACTTGATCAACTATCGCAAATAATAAAATGATTATTAAAGCAATGTTAAAAATCACTTTAGAATCCGTTTTCTTATAGAGCTGATTGAGAAGAATGCCAATTAAAGATAGAGAGATAAAAGCAATAAAAACTGAAAATCTGGCATGAGCTCTTATCAATGGAAAAGATATAGCGATTAGCATTACTAAGCCACCGACAGATGCAAATAAAATTGATAATAAATTTAAACTAGCAAGATTAGAAATTAAATTTTGATCTTTTTGAGCTAAAGAAAATCTATCAATGGTTTTTTGTAATAGAGTATTTTTGCCATGATAGCAGATTGCAAATAACCATAATAATGAAAATATCAAGCCAATTGAGCCAACAATACCTAGAGATTCTGACTTGCTTTCAAAAGAATGCTGTAAGTCGATCGTTACAAATTTTTTGCCAATATTGGCAAAAAATTTCAGATAGTGATTTTCTATTGGTAACAATAAATAAGCCATTTTTAGACCATAGCGCTCGCTTTCCCATGGACTCCTGACTACCACTAAATTATTAACTCCATATTCCAGCCAATATTTAAAACTTGGCATCTGTATATAAAATGATGTTAGGATTATAAAAATAATACAAATGACAATCGGTGAATTATTTTTTTCACCCTTAAGAGCTTTTATCAGTAAAACAAAGGTTAAAGTAACGCAACTACAATAAGCATAATAAATCCCGCTTACACAAACAAATAAAACTATCAACAAACAAAAGTAGAATCTGGGATTAACGCCAAAAGATAATTTATTATTTTTATAAACAAATGCCAAAACTTTATTTTCTAAAAACCATAAAGACATCATGATTACCAGCGGAATAATATAATAATTAGCAATAAAACCATGATGGGTATTGCGATAAAAATGAAATGGTAAAAATGAATATAAAAGCGATACAACTAAACATATAAAATGCTCAATTTCTATACTCCTTAAGGCAATAAAGCTCGTAGCTGAAATCATTAGAAAACCAATGATAAAAAAGCAATTTGCAATCAAATAAATATTGCTCGAAAAATATGATAAAATTTTTAGAATTATAATATGAGAGAGATCGGCATTTATAGGAAAATCATAGAAATTAAACTGATACGGCATCCCAACAAATCCATTAACATCAAACCAGCCACTATCAATAATGGTCTTGATAATAAAATGAAAAAAAAGATTATCACCTTCATAATCAAAAAGTGGTAATCGCAAATCTACTTGCCATGGCTTAATTATAAATATCAATATTACCAAAGTAGCGATCAGAGTGGCGGTAAAGAATATTAAATTTTTATTGCCAATATTTTTCATATTTCAAAAATTACTTTTTGCTATCAATTTGAGCCTTAGTAATATTAATAAACTCATCCATAGTGACGATTTGCTGATTTTCTTCCCCTAATTTACGTACTGATAATGAATTACTTTCGACTTCTTTTTTACCTACCACTAAAATATAAGGAATTTTCTTCAGTGAATGCTCGCGAATTTTATAATTAATTTTTTCTGAATTTAAATCAGCCTCAACTCTTAATCCTTGCGCTTTTAATTTAGCAACTACTTGTAAAGCGTAATCATCAAAATCATTGGTAATAGTTGCGACTACTATTTGAATTGGTGACAGCCATAAAGGAAATTTGCCGGCGTAATTTTCAATTAAGATACCAATAAATCTTTCAAAAGTACCAATAATTGCACGATGTAACATCACCGGGCATTTCTTGCTGCCATCATTTGCAATATAGCTAGCCTCAAGTCTTTGCGGCAAAATATAATCAACTTGTAAAGTTCCACATTGCCAGCTACGACCAAGAGCATCAGTTAAATGAAATTCTAATTTCGGACCGTAAAATGCACCCTCACCTGGACTAATTTCATAATCAAGACCGGCAAATTCTACCGCTTTGGTAAGAGCGCTTTCAGCCTTATCCCAAGTTTGATCATCACCGGCACGAATTTCGGGGCGGGTAGAAATTTTTACTTTAATTTTATCAAAACCAAAATCATGATAAACCTCCTTTAACATCCCACAGAATTTAGCAGTCTCACTATTAATCTGATGTTCCTCACAAAAAATATGAGCATCATCTTGAGTGAAAGCACGCACTCTCATAATGCCGCTAAGCGAGCCAGAGGATTCATTGCGATGACAGCAGCCAAATTCAGAAATTCTAAGCGGCAATTGACGATAGGATTTTAATTGCTGATTAAATATTTGAATATGAGCCGGACAACTCATCGGTTTGACCGCTAAAATTTTTTCTTCATCTTCAATAACAAACATATTATCGCGAAATTTTTCCCAGTGGCCAGATTTTTCCCATAAAACCCGGTCAATTATTTGCGGAGTTTTTACTTCATCATAACCGTTTTTTTCAAGCTTATCACGAATATATTTTTCAATTTCACGATAAATAATGTAGCCATTCTTATGCCAAAAAACTGCACCTACCGCTTCTTCTTGCAGATGAAATAAATCAAGCTCACGACCCAATTTGCGATGGTCTCTTTTTTCAGCCTCTTCTAACATTTTTAGATGATTGTCAAGTGATTCTTTTGATTCAAAAGCGGTGCCATAAATCCTTTGTAGCATCTGATTTTTACTATCGCCGCGCCAATAAGCACCGGCAAGTTTAGTTAGTTTAAAATATTTTATATGAGCAGTTGATGGTGCGTGTGGGCCGCGACATAAATCAATAAAATTGCCTTGACGATAAAGAGTTACTTCCTGATCAGCTGGAATTGAAGCAATAATTTCAGCCTTATATTTTTCACCATGATTTTGAAAAAATTCCACCGCTTTATTTCTTGACCAAACTTCGCGAGTTATTTTTTCATCACGCTTTGAAATTTCAAACATCCTTTTTTCAATTATTTCCAAATCTTGCAAACTAAAAGAAACATCACGCGCAAAATCATAATAAAAACCATCTTCAATTGCAGGACCTATTGTTACCTGAGTTTCAGGATATAATTCTTTAACTGCCTCAGCCAAAATATGGGCAGCGTCATGGCGAATAATTTCTAAAGCCTCTTTGCTTTTTGGTGTAATAATTAAAATTTTTGCATCCTTATTAATTGGGCGTGATAAATCCCATAACTCTTGATCAATCTTAATTGCAATCGCTGATTTAGCGAGGCTAGTTGAGATCGATCTAGCAATTTCTGAGCCTAAAATATTAATTGGAAATTCTTTTTTAATACCATCTGGCATGGTAATTTGAATATTTTCTTGCATAAATTTTAAAAATTGAAAATGATACTGTCTATATCGAAGCTGCTTAAAAGATTACAAAATTTCTCCTTTTTGTCATCCTGGTCTGCGCGGGGATGACAAAAGAGAAGAAAGTAGCCTCAATGCAAACTCTGCAATTTTTTAACAAAAAAGCAATTAAGAAACTAAATTATGGCTGATGAAAAATCAATGAATCTCTTGGAACATTTAAGTGAATTAAGAAAAAGAATTATTTTTTGCTTAATATTTTTTTTCACTGCTTTTCTTGTTTGCTATAATTACGCCAGCGAAATTTATCAATTTTTATTACAACCATTAATTGATTTAGAGTCAAATAAAGATCATCACCGCATCATATATACCAGCCCTTCAGAGGCATTCACTACTTATTTAAAATTATCTTTTTACGCCGCATTTTTTTTCTCATTTCCAATTTTTGCTGCGCAGTTTTATTTATTTTTAGCTCCGGCTTTATACAAAAAAGAGAAAAAAATTATTTTATTGATATTATTTTTTGTACCTGTGTTATTTTTATTTGGAGCAGCAATTGCTTATTTTTTTATTTTACCACTAGCTTTAAAATTCCTACTAAGCTTTGAAATACAGGGCTTCAACTCAGTTCCAATTTCTCTTGAAGCAAAAATTAGTGAATATTTAGACCTAGTCACAAACGCACTATTTGGATGTGGAGTTGCATTTCAATCACCATTATGCTTGATTTTTTTAATTAGAATTGGTTTTTTATCTATTAGTGACTTAAGAAAAAGACGAAGATATTGGATTGTTTTCATTTTCATAGTGGCCGCGATTCTTTCTCCGCCTGACGTCTTAAGTCAATTAAGTCTTGCAATTCCGATGATTTTATTATTTGAAATTACAATTCTTATCTCTGATAAACTTTTTAAAAACAAAAAATAATTATTATGAAAATGAAAAAAACTGTAGCTAAAAAAGTAGCAACTAAGAAAACAGTTGCTAAAAAGCCAGTTGCTAAAAAAACTGTAGCTAAAAAAGTAGTAACTAAGAAAACAGTTGCTAAAAAGCCAGTTGCTAAAAAAACTGTAGCTAAAAAAACTGTAGCTAAAAAACCAGTTGCTAAAAAAACTGTAGCTAAAAAACCAGTTGCTAAAAAGAAATCTCCTGCTAAAAAGTAGTTAGATCTTTTTAATATACCCGTTAGTTTTTTAAACTAACGGGTATTGTTTTTTAAAAGCATATCTTTATCCTCTAAGTACCATATTATACCATTTTCAAGCAATTAAATTTCATAAAATATAACAATGACTAGCCAACAATTTAGCTTCGATGTTGAAGTAGGAAAAGTTTTAAGCTTAATGATCAATTCCTTATACACTAATAAGGATGTATCTTTAAGGGAATTAATTTCAAATGCTGCAGATGCCTGTGATAAATTGCGATATCTTGCAATTCAAGATGCTAATTTGCTTAGCGAAAATGAAGAATTAAAAATTACAATCTCGGTCGATAAATCAGCAAAATTATTGATCATCTCTGATAATGGCATCGGAATGAGTAAAGAAGATTTGATCACTCATCTTGGAACCATTGCCCGTTCTGGCACTGAAAGTTTTATCAAATCTTTAAGTGGTGATAAAGTTAAAGATGTGCAATTAATTGGTCAATTTGGAGTTGGATTTTACTCTGCTTTTATGATTGCAAATCAAGTAGAGGTAATTTCAAAAAAATATGATCAAACCGAGAGTTACAAATGGCAATCTTCAGGTAGCGATAATTTTACCATTGATAAATATGAAGCAAGTTTTAACCGTGGTACCAAGATTATTTTGCACCTTAAAGATGACGCTAGAGAGTTTTTAGATCGCTTTCATATTAAACATGTAGTTCAAACCTATTCTGACAATATTGATGTTAAAATTGAATTTATCAATGATGATGGCCAGTCTGAAATTTTAAATTCAGCCTCGGCAATTTGGGCTCGTCCTAAAGATCAAATCACTAAAGAACAATATCAGGCCTTTTTCAAACATATCGCCCATATTCCAGGTGATATTTTTATGACTCTACATAATAAAATTGAAGGGGTAATTGAATATATTAATTTACTTTTTATCCCGGCAAATAAACCTTTTGATTTATTTCATCCGGATCGTAGAACCAGTATCAAATTATATGTAAAAAAAGTCTTTATCAGTGAAGATTTAAATTTAGTTCCGGCTTATTTACGCTTTGTTCGCGGTATAGTAGATTGCAATTCGCTGCCATTAAATATTAGTCGCGAAACTCTGCAACATAATATAGTAGTTGAAAGAATTAAAAACTCTTTGGTAAAGAAAATTCTTTCAGAATTACAAAAAAAATCCTCAGAAAATGAAGAAGAATATATAAAATTCTGGAATAATTTTGGTGCAGTATTAAAAGAAGGATTATGCGAATCTTCAGAATTTCGCGAAAAAATTCTGGAAATTTGTCGTTTTTACTCATCAAAATCTCCAAATAAATTAATTTCTTTGCAAGATTATTTAAACAATGCCAAGCCCGGCCAAGATAAAATTTATTACCTAAGCGGTGAATCAATTGAAAAAATTAAATCCAGCCCGCAATTAGAAATTTTCTTAGCTAAAGATGTTGAGGTATTATTTTTAACTGATGCGGTTGATGATTTTTGGGTTACAGTTGCAATACCTTATAAAGAAAAAGAATTTCAATCAGTAACTCGTCATGATATTAATCTTGAAAATCTTGATCAGGATCCAAAACAAAAAGATGAGCAAGAAAAAGACGAACAAAAATCAGAAACTGATTCTAAAATTAAAGATGTTACCGCTAGCGCTTTTGAAGGCCTGTTAAATTTTATCAAAGAAGTTTTAAAAGATAAAATCAAAGATGTCAGAATTTCAAAAAAACTAACTAATAGTCCGGTTTGCCTGGCAGTTGATGCTAATTCCATGGATATCAGAATGGAGCGCTATTTACTTGAACAAAATCAAATTTTATCATCCTCAGCTAAGATTTTAGAAATTAATCCAAATAATAAGATTATAATTTCGCTTAATGAAAAATTGGCATTAGCAGAAAATAAACAAGAAAATCAGGAAACAATTAGAACCTTATTTGATATTGCTTGCATAATTGAAGGCGAGCCAATTGCTGATGCTAAAGATTTTTCTTTAAGAATCGAAAAATTACTGTAGGTTTATACTTTAAAAGCCTCTTGCTTGTCATTGCGGCGCAGGGCAGAATCCATCAAGCAACAATCAAGATGTTGCATGGTGGATTCTGCCCTGCGCCGCAATGACAAAGAAAGGACTTTCAATGTTCACAAAGATCGCATGCGCTACCATTGATAGCAAATAACAAAAAGGTGGCTTTATTAATATTTTGATATTTAAATGAAATCCTCAGCATTATTAATTTTAGTAGCAATATTTTTTTCTTCTTGCGGCTATCAAAATAACAAAGCTCCCTATGCTATAAAACAATTATCAGCCAGAGAATTAGATCTCAAATATAAAACCGATTTCAATTCTCTTATCGCTCTAGAATATCTCAAATACTCAAAAGCTCTTCTAAAACAAAATGATCAAAGAGATGCTAGATATTTTGCCAATAAGGGTTTAAGGGCTGCAAATAATGATAATATCACACCAGAATCACCAAAAGATTGGCAGCTAGACTCACAAACCAACACTGAAATAAATTTTACTCAAGCAAGATTAAATTTTTTACTTAGCAATTATTTCAAATGGCTACCAAGACAACTTTCCCGCCTGGTTCTTTTTAATGATTGTTGGCTTTGTCAGGAAGCAAATAAAGGCAAAATTGCAATCATTACCGATCAAAATTGTAAAACCAAATTCTATAAATTATTAGAAGATTTAGAAAAATATATTGAGAAGATCGACTATCAATCACTGGAAAGTAGCGCCAAAGAAATCGGAGTTTCAGAATTAGAATTTACAAAATTTGAAGTATTTTTTGATCTATCCAGTTATAAAATAAATGAAGATGCCACCCAAAAATTATCAAAAATAATTGAATATCTAAAAATTCTGGATGGTGATTATAAAATCCTGCTAGTTGGATCAACCGATAGAATCGGCAAAGAAATTTACAATAAAAATCTTGCGATGCAAAGAACAAAAATCATCAATAATTATCTAACCTATAATGGCGTTCCTAGAGAATTAATCGAAAGCCGGGCACTTGGCAGTAACTACCCGGCAATTATTACCACTAATAATAGCGAACAACAATTAAACCGTCGGGTTATAATTTACATCTTAAAAAACAGCCAAGCACAATTACTAGAAATCCCATTACCATTAATTGAGAATTACGTTTATAAACAACAAATCACTGAACTAAAAAATAGCAAACCGCATTAAATTTTCCCGCTATTAATCAAATTGTATTTTTGCGTCTAATACCAAAATCCATATAAAATACTACATATAGCAAAATATTTTTAAGGAAAAATTATGCTTTTAAAGCCTTGTATATATTGATATACACCGGTCTTTAAAAGCGTTAATTTTACCAAAAAGATGAAGGGCTATATGCAGTATTTTATATGGATTTTTATTATAGCATAATAACCACCTTTTTTAAGATAGATATATAATCTTGGCAGCTAACCGGCATCGTCTGCGCTAATATTGCGTTAAATGGAATTGGAGAATGAAATTGATTATTGATAGCTTTATTATTAAAAACACAAGACTGCATTGCCAGAATTAGCAAGAACATTATAACGGAAGTTCTAACAACTTGCCCTATATAAATTTAAAAAAATTTAATAATGATTTATGATTTTTCTTTCCTGGGATTAATATAAAGAAGTATTGGTGCTGAGATATAAATTGAGGAATAGGTTCCAACCAAAATGCCAAAAAATGTGGCGATACTGAAGCTTTTTAGTACTTCGCCACCAAATAAAATTAGAGATAATAACGATACTAAAGTAACGCTTGAGGTTAGGACGGTACGGCTCAAAGTAGAATTAATGCTCGAATTAATTAATGATGATAGGTCAGATTTTCTAAATTTTCTTAAATTTTCACGGATACGATCATAGATCACCACCGAATCATTAATTGAATAGCCGATGATGGTAAGAATTGCCGCAATTGAGGTGATGTTAAATTCCAAACCACTAACTGCATAGATGCCAAGCGTTATCACCACATCATGAAATAAGGCAAAGATACCGCCAAGCCCAAACTGCCAGTCAAATCTTATCCAGATATAAACCATGATAAAAATAAAGGAGAGCAATAAAGATAATATGCCTTTTTTTATTAATTCAGCGCCAACTTGTGGACCAACATAATCAACTTTGCGATATTCAACATTGGAATAATTATTATTCAAAATATCCTGAATTTTTTTAACGGTAACCCCCTGATCTTCAGATTTGCTTTTTGGCACTCTGATCAGCAACTCATCTAAGCCGCCATTTTGACCAATATTTTGAATCTGAACATCCTTTACTTCCAGATCAATTAAATGCCTGATTTTAGCAACATCGAGGCCAAGATTTGAATTATTATTTATCTCCAAATTAATATTATCAATTCTAGCTTCGATTAAAATTCCACCGGCAAAATCAATGCCAAAATTTAAACCTTTAATAAATACCAAAGCAATTGACAAGATAATCAATAAAACCGATAAACTTAACGCTATTTTATGCGGCCTCATGAAATCGATATGATTATCGCTTAAACAAGAACGTAAATATTTAATCATTCTCATAAAAGTACGAAATAAAATGGAATTTAACTGCTTTTCTTGCCAGCAATTTTACGAATTGATGAAGCTAACCTTTGTAATTTTCTAGCTGCAGTATTCAGCTTTAAAACTTTTTTAGTAACTCCCTTCATAATCTCAGGCTCCAGAGCTTTAAATGCCTCTCTGGCCTTTGACTCATCAGCAGATTTAATTGCACCCTCAACTTTTCTGATAAAACTTCTGATGCGATTTTTTCTTGAACTGTTAACTATTTCTTTTTTTTCACTAGCGCGAAGTGCCTTCTTAGCAGCTTTAGTATTAGCCATTTTTAATTATTTAATTATTTGTAGTTATTGGTAGAATTTAAAAGAACGGGCAAGATTAAAAATAAAATTATAATTTATCAAGAAAATTATTTATTTTGTTGCAACTGGCAAAGAAGATTTAATATAAAATTCCTTATTTAGCTCTGTCAATTCAATGCTAAAATCAGTTTTTATATTAGTTTTAGCAATAATTTCGATAAAAAACTTAGATAATAAATCAAGCAAAAAAGCTTTCACTTTTGCATCTCGGCCAGAAAAAATCTTGACACTGACATGAGCAAAATTTGAACTGGGATCAATTCTTGATAGGTAAGAATCAACTATAATTACCCTGCTTTTGCAATTTCTAGGATCAAAGCTACTATCGACCTGAGCAAATACATTATGTAGAGCGATAAAATGCTGTTCAAATTTTGCACTGTCAGACAAAAGCCTTGAAGTCTCAATAATAATATGAGGCATCTTTTAACTATGAGCTAATTTTTCTGCCAATTTAAGCAATAAAGCTTCTAGTTCCGGATTATCTAATTTATCCAGATAATTTACAATTTTTATTACTTCAGCCTCCTGCTCTTTTTTAACCGGTAGCGAAAATTCATTTCTGACATGCTCGGTAATCAATTTATTGGCATCATTTTCATCAGCAAAAAAATAACTAATATCAATCTTTAAAGCCTTTGATATATTGGCTAACATTTCGGCATTAATTTGATATTTACCGCTTTCATAATATAGATAATTTTGCGGAGAGATTCCAATTTTCTCAGCTAATTCTCTAATTGACATATCTCGAATTTCTCTTAGGGTTCTGATTCTTGCTGAAATAGCTTGATTAAACATATTTGACTTATTTTAAAATTATTAATATTTACGAAAAAAATTAAATGAATGACGGTATAATATTATAAACTTGCTGTATCCTTAATTAACTGAGTAAAAGAAGCTTTTACAGCATTATTAAGCTTTAAAAAATTTACCAAGAAATTATATATAAATTCTTTTCTCTCTTTTTTAACTATTATTTGCGTTAATTCTCCTTTTTCATTACGAAGAACCACCTCTGAGTCAACATTATCTAGATCTTGAGCAAATAAATCTGACAATCTTTTAACCACTGAAGCTTCAAGTTTTTTAATACCTTCCTCAAAAAACCTATATGAATATAAGGTAATACCAATTCTCTTGGCAACCTCCTCTTGAGTTAGATTAGAAACTTTTCTCAAGCACCTGACTCTCATGCTTAAGGAATTTAAATTAAGACTTTGCATAATTTTACGAATATTTAGATTAATTATTAAGTTAAGTGCATACTTACATAAATGGAAATGCATTCTTTACAAAAATACAATGATTGGTCGATATAATTTCTTTGAGTCATAAAATTAGTATTATTTTGACACAGTTTTTATATTATTTATCATAAAATAACTAGCTAAACTAACCGTGCTCATAGCGGATAAATCAAATTTCGCGGGGATTTATTTTGTATCATAACTTATAAAAGGTAAAACCACCATAAAATTGGTGATAATCTACAAAAATCATTATAAATTATCGATATTTACTTGATTACTTTTATTAAATTTTCAATTTTGTTGGATAAAAAATGCGCTTATTTAATAATATGATATATAAACTACAATATAGATTATGATAATTTCAACTTATATCGAAGCTACTTTAAAATAATAAAATCTTGCTTTGACATACAAAAACCTTACACTATGGGGTTGGCGCTTGTTACGGTCATAAAAAAAATTAAAATACTAATCTTTAGAACGAATAATGCTTAATGTTAGATTATAAACATCTTTTTTATTGATCTGATATATATCGGCTATTTGACTTGATAAATCCTTAATACTTATATTAGCTCTTAAAGCCTGGTTAATTTGATCTATTATTTCTTGATCATCATATAATTTTTCTTTACGGCTTAGTTTTGAAATCACTATCACGAGCTCACCTTTGATTGAATCTCCTAAATTAGCGCTCTTTTGATGATTTATATAAAAATCAATGATATTTTCTACCGAATCGGTAACAATTTCTTCATGAATCTTAGTGAGCTCACGAGCTACTGAGATTCTTCTATTGCCAAGTATTTGCTTAATATCTTGCAAAGATTCAATAAGGCGCTTGGCAGATTCAAAAAAAACCAAGCTATAATTTTTAGGTAGAGTTTCAAGCAAACTGCAACGCTGAAGCTTTGCGGCCGGCAAAAAACCCATAAATAAAAAATTATCGCAGGCGATCCCACAAGCAGATAAGGCCGCCGTTACCGAGGAAGGGCCAGGAATTGGAATAATTTTTTGATTTTGCAGTCTTAAAAACTCAATTAATTTATGTCCGGGATCAGAAATTAAAGGGGTACCAGCATCACTAACCAAAGCTAAAGAAAGCTTTTCTTGTAAAAAATTTAAAATTTTAACCCGGTCATACTCGCTACTATGATCATTATATTTAAATAATTTTTTATTTTTAATTTGATATTTTTCTAGTAGTTTATTAGTAACGCGACTATCTTCGCAAATAATTACATCAACATCTTTTAAAGTTTCTATTGCCCGCATCGTGATATCTTTTAAATTGCCGATCGGAGTTGCCACTATATATAGTGCATTTTCTAAATTTTTATCTGTCATATAAAGAGAATTTTGGTTGCAAATATAGTGATTAAGGCCCAAGATAATAAAAAACTAATAAATTTACTAAATAATGTATGAGACATATAACTATTCAAATATTTACAGTTTTTTTAGCTTTTTTTGTTTTTTCTTGCCAGCCAATTCAAAACTTTCAAAAGCTTACAGAAACTAAATCAGATGGCAAATTAAAAAAAGAAGCCCCAAATTTAAATAACCTCAAAAACAATTTTCAAACCATCAAAGTGGCATTATTATTGCCAATTAGCGGCAAAAATAAGGATTTAGGTCAGGCTCTTTATAATTCGGCAGTAATGTCACTCTTTGATAATGATAAAATTGGCAAAATTGAACTATTTTTATTTGATAGTAAGCAAACTACCAAGGATGCTATTGAGGTGGTCAATAATATTATTCAACAAGATATCAAAATAATTGTTGGACCGGTATTTAGCGATAGTCTTGAAGCAATTGCACCGCTGGTTAAGCAAAATAATCTGACCGTGATTTCACTTTCAAATAATCAGGAATTAGCTGGTAGTCCTGGAATTTTCTTAGGCGGTTTTTTTGCTCGCCAGCAAATTGATAGGTCGGTAAGCTATGCAATTATGAGAGGTAAGAAGAATTTTGCTGCAATTTTGCCAAATAATCAATATGGGCTGATTTTTTCAAAATTGCTTAAGGAAAATGTCAAAATGAAGGGCGGAAATTATATAGCCGAAGAATTCTATCAGCAAAATGATAAAAATTTAGCGATGACAGTAAATAAAATTATTGGTAATAATAAAATTTATCCACAAATTATCTTTATCCCCGAAACCGGCAAAAATCTATCAAAAATTGCCGCCCTAATAAAAAACTCAAATAAAAGCGGGCAGTCATTTGAAATTGTTGGCACCAGTAATTGGAACGAAATTGCAACTTTAAATAATCCCAATTTGATTGGCGCCTGGTTTAGCGCTCCTGAGTATCAAAAATTCGATCAATTTGAAAAAAATTATTATCAAATTTATAGCAAATTCCCGCCACGAATTTCATCGATCATCTATGATGTTATGGCGGTGATTGCTGAAATAACTAGCCGCAATCCAAATAAAATACCAGAATTTAAAGATTTTATTTTCTACGATCAAAACCTAACCAGAAATGGCTTTAGGGGAATTGATGGCTTATTTAGATTTTTAGAAAATGGCTTAATAGAAAGAAATTTAGCAATAATAGGGGTTGGAAATGGCACTTTTTATACTTTAGATAAACCGCTAGATAAGTTTTTACGATATGACATCATAATAAATCAATAATTTCTTGGCACCACTAACAACATAACATGGATTACAAAAACAAAATTAAAAATATCAAAGAAAGCTCTGAAATCATCAATATTAATGATGATGCTTTTTCGTTTATCGCCAGACTGATGGCTGATAATTTTATCAGTCCTAATCGGGATTTGATCTTAATTGTCGAAAATGATCAAGAAATTGCCAAAACTTTAAAACAGCTCAATTTCTTTTTTGACAATACCAATATCAATAAACCAGAAATTATCGGCTTTTATCCTTGGGATTGCCAGCCTTATGATCCAATTTCGCCCAAGCAGCTAATCATGAATGATCGGGTCAGAAATTTACATAAAATCAGCAATTTCAGTAATCAGCGACAATTTTTGGTAGTTACCAGCATTGATGCAATAATGCAAAAAGTAATCAGTCCGGAAATAGTAAAAAATTGCGCATTTTTTGCTAAAACCGGCTCTAAAATTGCCATTGATCAAATTTCGGAATTTTTAGTTTTTAATGGCTATAGCCGCCAGATTTCAGCAAATGGAGTCGGCGAATTTGCAATTAGAGGTTCAATTGTTGACATTGTTACCTCAATGGCATCTGATGCAGCTGGCTTACGCCTTGATTTTTTTGGCAATCACTTAGAATCAATTAAGGCCTTTGATTTAGAAACTCAGCTTAGCGCAGAAAATATCAAAGAAATTGCAATACTTCCAGCCAGTGAAGTAATTTTAAACCAAAAAACCATTGCTAATTTTCGCGAGCAATATCGGCAATTATTTGGCTTTATTCATGAAGATCAATTATATAATGCGATTTCTGAAAACAGGTCATATCCTGGCATGGAGCATTATTTAGCGCTATTTTATCAACAGCAATTAGTAAGTTTTTTTGACTATTTTAAAAATCCGGTAATTTTTGCCAATGACAAAATTACTAAACTTGCCATTAAAAGAGATCAATTGATTAATGAGTCTTTTTTAGCCAGAAAAGAACATGTCAGGATCAATAAATCATCAATTGCAAATTATCATCCCTTAGAGCCGAAATATATGTATTTTAGTGCTGATGATTTTAATCAAATAATCAATTTAGCAGCGACAGAAAATAGCAATAAATCACTAATTCGCTTTAATAATAATGAGCTGCCAAACCCTCAAAATAAAAGAATTATTGATCTTAATATTAAATCGATTCCTGATTTTATTTTAGCGGCCAAGGCCAATAAAAGAGATCCAATTGAGATGATGAAGGAATTTTTATCATTAATAATTGAAGCTAAAAAAATAAATAATCATCAGCCAATTATTTACCCACAAATTATTTTCTGCTGTTTATCTGAGGGTTTTAGGGATCGGCTGATTAATCTGATGCTCGACTATGATATTAATTGCCAAAAAATTGAAAATTTTTCTGATCTGGCAAAAATTAAGAAGGATCAAATAGCGGTCTCAGTAATGCCAATCAATCTTGGTTTTTACAGTGATGATTTAATTTTTATCGGTGAGCAATCATTATTTGGTGAAAAAATCTATCGCCAAAAAAATACGATTAAAAATAGCCAAAGATTACTTGAAGAAAGCCTGGCAATTAATATTGGCGAATTAGTGGTGCATAGAAATCACGGTATTGGTAAATTTGACGGCATCCATACTATTACTGCCGCGGGAATAAAAAGTGATTTCCTAAAAATTATTTATAATGCCGGTGATGCGCTATTTGCACCAGTTGAAGATATAAATTTGATTACTCGCTATGGTAGTGATAATCCACTGATTCAACTTGACCGTCTTGGTGGCAATAGCTGGAAAAATCGTCAAGGTAAAGTTAGAAAAAGAATCAAAATTGCCGCTAGTGCTTTAATTAAAATTGCCGCTGCCAGACATATTAAATCAGCGCCAATTTTAATCCCCGACCATCATCTTTATGAGGAATTTAAAGCCCGCTTTCAATTTAGCGAAACTAATGATCAATTAAATGCCATTTTAGATGTTGAAGAAGATTTAAAAAAAGGTTCGCCAATGGATCGCCTGATATGTGGCGATGTTGGCTTTGGTAAAACTGAAGTGGCAATGCGAGCTGGTTTTATCGCGGTAAAATCCAAGCATCCTATGCAAGTAGCAATTGTAACCCCAACCACCCTACTTTGCCGCCAACATTATCATAATTTTACTAAAAGATTTGCTGATATTAATGTTAAAATTGTCCAATTATCGCGCTTAGTTAGTGGCAAAGAAGCTATAAAAACTAAAAGTGAAATTGAAAATGGCGATGTCGATATCGTAATTGGCACTCATGCTTTGCTACAAAAAAATATTAAATTTAAAAATCTTGGTCTCTTAATTATTGATGAGGAGCAGCATTTCGGAGTGGGACAAAAAGAAAGATTAAAAGAATTAAAAAATGAGGTTCATGTTTTAAGCCTTTCTGCCACCCCAATTCCACGTACTTTGCAAATGTCACTAACCGGGGTTAAGGAATTAAGTCTAATTTCTACCCCGCCAATTGATCGCTTGGCGGTTAAAAATTTTGTTATGCCTTATGATTCAATCATTACCCGCGAAGCAATAATGCGCGAATATCAAAGAAGCGGTAAGGTATTTTTCGTGGTGCCAAGAATTAAAGATATTGAGGAGATGGAGCCAAAACTCAGAAATTTAGTGCCAGAAATCAAAATCACTCATGCCCATGGCCAAATGTCGCCAAATCAGCTCGATAAAATTATGAATGATTTTTACGATGATAAAATTGACCTACTATTATCAACTACCATCATCGAGTCCGGCATTGATATTTCTAGCGCCAATACCATTATCATTTACAAGGCCGAAATGTTTGGTCTTGCCCAGCTTTATCAGCTAAGAGGACGAGTCGGACGCTCTAAAATCAGGGGTTATGCCTATTTTATGCTTAATAATCGCAAGAAAATCAGCCAAGAAAATAAAAAAAAGTTGGAAGTAATGCAAAATCTCGATAATTTGGGAGTTGGATTTAACGTCGCCAGTTATGATATGGACATCAGAGGAAGTGGCAATTTACTTAGCGAAGAGCAATCAGGACATATTAGAGAAACTGGCGTTGAATTATATCAGCAATTATTAGTTGAAACCATTGAAGCGCTAAAAAATAATCTAGGTCTTGAAAAAACCAGTCAAGATCAGGCAGAATTTGATATTGATCAGGATTTCATAACTCAGATAAAATTAGCAATTCCTTTATTGATACCAAATGATTATATGCCGGATCTGTCACTAAGAATGTCTTTTTATAAAAAAATTGCAGCAATTACCAGTAAGGACCAGCAAGAACAATTAAAAATTACCATGATCGATCGTTTTGGTAAATTGCCAGTTGAAGTTGATAATTTAATCTCAATTGCTTTTCTAAAGTCCGGCTGCAAAGTGGTTATGATCGAAAAATTAGAAGCAGTTAAGGATGGGGTCCTGGTTAGCTTTAAAGATAATAAATTTAGTGCTCCAGAACGGCTATTAAAAATGATTTTTAGCAGCAATAACAAAATTAAATTGCATTTGGGACAAAAAATTCTATTTTGCAAAGATATGTCTTCTGATGCTAATAAAATAAAATCAGCCTTTGAAGTTCTAAATTGCTTACAAAATTTGTTAATTTAATTTATGCCAGATTCAGAAAATAAAAAAAATGATTCTTCGCTTGAAGATAAGAAAAAAAATCAAGATCAGCTAAATTTGCAAAAAGATAAAATTATCAACAAAAATACCGATGACTCTGATGATGAAGACACAAGTAGCGATGATGCTAACAACGGAGATAGTGGCGGTGGCGGCGCTAATGATGATAATGCCAGTGATGATGATAATGAAGATGAGTCGCATTTTATCAAAATAATCAAGGATGATGCTGAATTTGACGACGGGATGGGCGATGAAATCAGAGTAAGATTGCTTTCAAATACCAGAGATGATCTGGTTAAAACTGATAAAAAAATTTCCGATATTATCAGCGATAACGGTCAACAAGAAAAAGACCTGCTCAAATTTGAGTCAGAAAAAGAAGCAAAAAAAATTGTTTCATCTAAGAAAGGTTTAAAGCAGCAGCAAAGAATCAAAGTTGACATTATCAGACGAGTTAGTGATTTGTTTCATAGCAATAAGAACAAGCTTCCTTCTAATTCAGTGGCTAGTAACCAACAAAGATTGCTGGCAACAGGTATGACTGCAAATGACGTCACCGTTAAAGACAAACAATTAAAGCATAAAATTCAGGAAGAAAAACATCATCATGATCATCATCATGACCATCATCACGACACTAAACACGATGATACTCATGGGACCAAGATAAGCTTCGCCGATAAAATAAGATTAGAGCAAGAGCAGCATAAACACGGATCTGATGGTAGTGGAAGGGGCATGTCTTAACTCTTGCAAAAAAGGAATCTATTGACCGCTTCCTAATGTTTGAATCAACTTGATATTTATTATTTTTACAAGTTTTAATCTAGTTTGATATAATACAAATAACCCACCTTGCTTATAATACAGCCGCGATTAGTCTGCTTTTAGCATGATTCAAAAGTAAGGAATGGGTTTTGACTCTAAGATAAAGCCGGCACTACAAATTTAGGAAAAAATCCATAATTATTGCAGATCGCAGTTAATTTTTTCTGATTAGCAACCTGGCCATATTTTACTCCCAATTGATTGCATAAAATACCGCCAGTTACCAAGGCAGAATCAATACCAAAATCATTAGCGCCTTTAATGTCAGTTTCCATCCCATCACCAATTGCTAGAATTTTATTTTTAGAAATTGGATTTGGCTGATCTTTGGCAATTAAATCATAAAGCATCTGATAAACTTTGGTAAATGGCTTGCCATAATAATGGGTCTGGCCACCAATTTTTTCATATTCTCTGGCTAAAAGACCGGCACAGATTACCTCTAAACCACTTTGCTTAACAATAATCAGATCGGGATTAACGCAAATTAAAGGTAAATTATATTTTTTGGATTCTTTAATAAAGGGCAGTTTTTCTTCTAATTTTGAATCATCGCCATCAAAACCGGTAGTGATCGCAAAATCAGCTTTTGAAGGCTGATCCACCATCAAATAATTAAGATCAGCAAGCAAATCAATATCTTTTTTAGGTCCGATATAAAAATATTTTTGACCAAAAATTTTAAAATCATGATCCTGATTTTGCTTCAAATCCAGATATGCCGCTTCACCAGAAGTTAAAATCAAATCATAAAAATTCTGATTAATTCCAAGCTTTGCCAAAAAAGATGCTACTTTACCTACTCTCCTTGGCGCATTAGAAAGAAAATAAATTTTTTTGTTTTTGTTTTTTAAAAAACTAAGCGCTTCGATAACGCCGCCATAAGCAGCACTACCATCATGTAGCACCCCCCAAACATCAAAAATAAAATGATCGTAAAAATCTGCTAATTGCGTAATTTTAAATTTAAATTCCATTATTTAATTATTATAGTTTTGCTATGTCTAATGTGGAAAATGGCCGGTAATAATTTTATCAAATATCCAAGCGTAAAACCAGCAATAGCCGAGCCGATGATAACACTACCGAGCTTGATAATAATATCTTTTTTGGAAATTTGGTTTTCTTACCTAACCTGCTCTATCTTGTTATTAAGCCTTTCCTCAACCCTATCAATCTTGTGATCCACCATATCAATTCTGGCATCTACCCTGTCTATTCTAACACCTACCCCGTCAATTTTAGAAGCCAGATCCTGCTCAATAATTTTAGCATCTTTGCTAATATTTTTTCTTTCTTGCCTCAAATCATCCTTAGTCAAAGAATTGTTATGAGCTTCATTTAATTTTTTGCTAAAAGATTCAGAATTATCTGCCATTTTTTTATTAAAAATTTCCGCGGTTTTTTTTCACTGCTTGGCAAAAATCTTAGCAGCTTCTTGACTAATATCAGATTTTTGTAGCTCCTCACAAAATTCTAATGTATCGATAGTGATTATTGTCATTGGTTTGGTTTATTGTTATTAGTAATGTGAATTAATGAGACGAAAGCCTCTATGAGCTGAATATAAATTTATGCTTATTTAAAATCAACCGTTAAAAATAAGCTAAAAAGCCAATTTGTCACCTAAAGCGACCCTTTAAATTACCTCTTTTTTATATATCAATAATGTCCCAATTGCCAAACAAAATATCGCTATTAGCCAGGTAGCAGCAAAAATTGGGATTAGGCCGGAGATGCTTAGAGTATTGATTAAATTAGAGGTGATGTAAATTAAAAGCCCGAATATGGCGCCAAGAAATATCATTAAAATAGAATTTTTACTCCTTACCGAGCTTAAACCAAAATAGCAGGCAATAAGACTCATCGCCATAAATAATAATGGTTTGCTTAACAAATTATGATAATAGACCTCAAATTTAGAAGTGGTAAGGCCGGCTGACTTTAAGTCTTTGATGAGGCTGGGTAATTGATAAAGTGAGAATAATTTTTCACTTTCAAAATTATTGATGATCTTCTCAATTACCAGATTTTTAACCAGATTAGTGGGAATGATGATATTTTCTATTTTTTGATTTAGATTATTTTCATCATTAATTAAAGCAGATTTAATCAGCCAGTTATTTTGATTTAAAAATATTTCATCAGCATCAATTCTTTTATAAAATTCGGCATTACTATTGATAAACCATAAAGTTACATCCCGAAATTCAAGATTTTGTTTATAGAGCTTTTTAGCGGTAATAATAATTTCCTGATTTTTATTATCGATATCATCTTGCTTAAGCCATATACCCGAAGCCGGTTCAACTATCTGACGATTCTCGTGATTAATATATTTTTGCTCCAAACGATTAAATTTTGCTGCGCTATAAGTTGACAGTGAGGTAAAGATAGTTATCCAAATGACGCCAAGCAGAAAAGATAAAAAGGCAATTGGACGAATTATATTCCATAATGAAAAACCAGTTGATCTGATAATGGTAATTTCACTTTTAGATGAAAGGCCGTAAATCGTAATAATTGCTGCCATTAAAACCAAAAGCGCAGCAATATCATTAATAAAATCCGGAACTTGTACCAGCGCAATTTCAAATGCCTTGATAAAGGAAGTATCATAGCCTTGAATTTGCCTGTAAGCATCAAAACTATTAATACAAAATACGATCAAGGCAATCGCAAAAGTGATTTTTAAGAAATTTTTAAAAAAAACCCGACCGATATAAAGATCAATTTTTTTAATATGAAGAATTGTCATTTTTTACCTTTCATGTACGGCCAATATATAGCCCGATTATTGCAAATAAAACCAAATTGAGATATGAAATTGAAACATAGGCCAGATGATATAAATTAATGGCCACAAAGATAAAAATTGTGGCAATCAAAATTGCAATCAAAATATTAGCTAAATTACCCCTTCGGTTAAATTGCCCTCTTAAAATTAAGCTCAGTGCAATTATTGCCAAAATTACTGAAAATAACGGAATGGTAATTCTTTGATGAAATTCTGAGCGATATTTTTTTAATTCTTCTAAAGATGAATCCGCTTCAGGATTAAGCAACTCATTTAAATAACGCTCATTTGCCCGCCAGCGAATTGGTAAATTATCTTTTCGCTCTCCAGTTAGATTAAAACTATAACTATCAAATTTTAAAATATCGTTTTTCTTGGTTTTATAGTTAAATTTCTGTGCAGTACCATTTTGCATGTAAAGCGCTGCTGAATTTTGACTGGTAACGATACTGCCCCTTGCAGCAGTCAAGGTAGAAGAATAGTCCCGCTGCCCAAGATCATGAACCACAATACCGGTTAATTCATTGTCGATATGACTTTTAACATAAATAGTTAGATTTCTTGCAGTTTCAAAAGTGCCAGGTTTAAATACCAGATTGCTATAGTTATTTTGAAATTCCATTCTCGCCAAACGCAAATTTTTATTAGCATATGGCATAAAATAAACAGAAATCACAAACGAAGCAATAACACAAGCAGTTACTAGCGGAATTATTGGAGTAGCAAGAGCAAACTTATTGAGGCCGGAATTTTTTAAGATGGTAATTTCATTGTTATTGATCAGGCGATTATAAACCATTAATATCGCACTAAAAAGCGAAATGGGAATCAAAAATAAAGATAGCCACGGCAAAATCAAAACAAATAATGATAAAAATTGTGTTAGACTAATGCCATAATCAATGATGAATTTTACGAATTGTATCGCCTTTGAGAACCAGATTAAAGATATGAGGACAAAAATTAGTCCCAAAAAAGCAGTGCTGACTCTATAAAAAATGTAAGAGCTATATTTTTTCATTTAGATAATTAATTTTTTACAAGAATCAGCAGCGCCAAATTTAATATTATAGGTCTTTGGAATTATTAGCTAAATATTCAGCCACTCCCTGAGGGCTTGCTTTCATGCCTTTTTTTCCTTTATTCCAGCCAGCTGGACAAACTTCACCATGCTTTTGGAAGAATTGTAAAGCATCAACCATTCTGATTGCTTCGTCAATATTTCTACCAAGTGGCAAATCATTAACCAGCTGATGTTTAACTACTCCATTTTGATCAATCAAAAAGGTGCCCCGTAATGCAACCGCATCATTAACTAAAACATCGTAATCACGAGCGATTTGCTTGGTTAAATCAGCAACTAGAGGATATTGCACCTGACCAATACCACCTTTTTCAATTGGGGTATTTTTCCAAGCCAAATGGCTAAAGTGAGAATCAACCGAAACTCCGATTACTTCAGCACCACGATCTTTAAATTCTGATAAACGATGATCAAACGCAATGATTTCTGATGGGCAAACAAAAGTAAAGTCAAGCGGATAGAAAAATAAAATTCCGATCTTGCCCTTTAAATAAGTTGTAAGATTAAATTTATCATTAATTTCATTATTTGGCATTACCGCTGCTGCGGTAAAATCCGGGGCTTTTTTTCCAACTAAAACTGACATAATTTATATTTTTTAAATGTTGATTGAAGGGTAAATTTTAAGAATGTCACGAGACAGAATACAGGATATGATCAAATATCATAAAATCAATGATCAAAAAATTATATTATTTTGCAATACATGGATTAATAACCGCACCCCAGTTCCCAAAAGCCTCGCATCGCTTGGTAGCTTTGGTTGAACCCCCTAAATAGCCAGTAGGACAAGCATCATTAGCGACGGCAATTTGATTATAATAAGCCTGCGGCCAAGTAATATTAGTAGCATTTACCACATATAAATCAGGACCAGACGCAACTGCCGGACAAGGAATTAGACTAAGTGCATTAAAATCAATTACCATCTGATTTCTGGTCTTATATAATACAATATCGTCAAAAACATCACTACCATTTGAAGCCACCACAATATTATTATCAAAATTCACTCCAGCATCAAAGCCATTAGCATTGTCATTAAGATTATTTCTTTCATCATTATCACTTGAAATAGAATTTTGGCTATTAGAACTAGCATTAAAAGCACCAGATTTATTGGACCCATAGCTAATTAAAGCAAAAATTGCCACCGAAGTATCGGTAGCTGCCGATGCCCCGGCAACATCTTTAATCACAATATTATTTGAAGACGCTGTTAAGCCAAATCCGGGAGGAGAAGCTGAATCACTAACTGTAAATCTATTATCGACCATATAAGCAATTTTACTTTCAAAACCATCTTCTGCCATATCATTACTCAAACCCAAGGCCTTAACCGGCACCATTCCGTAAACCAAATGAGTATTAGAGCCAGAACCATTATTATAAACCCCAATCCCACTACAACTACCATCACTACCAACCGCCAAACCATAATTAACCGGATCTGATGATTTGATAGTTTTAAGCGAAGCCGGACAAGGAAGTTTTTTATTGGTCAGTAAATAATTGCCAAGCGATTGGTACAAAGCGTTGATACGATCCCGACTATTTTTAACCTTGGCATTATTAATACCTGCAGTTGAAAAAGACAAAGCCCCGGTAATTAAAATTGAAGCAATCAAAATCACTATCGATAATTCAATCAAACTAAAGGCTGCCGGCACAATATTGCGCCTTGTAATATTGTGAGAAATTTTGGAAATTATGAAAACCCTGATCAATTTCATTAAAAGATTCCTGCAAAAAAATTTGACAAAAGAAAAATTAAATCTATATTTGCTGCCTCTTGATAGTACAACTATCAGTTTTTCTGCCTAATAATTACCAGTTCGGCAATTTAGCATTTTTGTCCTTTTATATAAACAAAATTTATATAGTAAAGGCAATTCATCCTTTATCAACCAATCGATAAAAGATAAGCAGCTTACCGAACAAAATCAAAATGGGGATATAGCTCAGTTGGTAGAGCACCTGCTTTGCAAGCAGGGGGTCTGCGGTTCGAACCCGCATATCTCCACCACTTTATATAAAGGCTTCGCAGCTTTTCTGATTTTCTTTAAAATCTTCTGGGGATACTATGGGGATACTTCTAAAGAAAGATATTTCAAATCAAAACATTACATAAATCGCTTGATTTGCTAGGCACCAATATCTTTTGATTCTTTTTCAATAAATTTTATTGCCAGTTCTTCATTTTGTTCAATTGCCATTTCTACGGCTTTTTTGGCTATTTCGAGTAGGGATTTGGATTGAAATTTAAACAAATACATTTTGTTTATTTTTTCTTTTATTTCATCTTGAGAGACTGTCGCAAATCCCAAAACTCCCTCAACCAACTTTTTTTACAAAATCCACAATTATTTCTTGCCAATAATATCGATTTAGCCTACTATTACCCTGGCTTCATACCCATTTCTTAAAAAACAT
>JACCDG010587514.1_pt1 | contig 24740 bp, 32 predicted proteins | sample 7442471 | NCBI WGS metagenome assembly JACCDG01 (sample SAMN15323444, study PRJNA562643) | freshwater metagenome | isolation source: river surface water | place: USA:Blue River Watershed | collected 2017-08-17 | reverse complement strand
TGTGGGGGCAAAGATTGCTGAAAATGATATGAGTGTTACAGTTATGAATTTAGCAACAATCAAACCACTAGATAAAACTGGGATTTTAGCATTGGCAAAAAAGTGTGATGGAATTGTAACCGTAGAGGATCATCAAGTCGCTGGTGGAATGGGGAGTGCAGTAGCTGAATATTTATCGGAGGTTTATCCAACTCAAATAAAGTATGTGGGGGTTAAAGATAAATATGGTCAATCAGGCGCTATGGATGAATTGCTCAAAAAATATGGTTTGGATGCGCCAAGTATAGCTCGTGTAATTAAAAGTTTTAAAAATAAAAAATAATATGGCACTACCTGATACAACTATAAAGAATTTGAAAGAAAAATCTAAAAATATTCGAAAGAGTATTTTAACAATGTTGCTCGAATCTGGAAGTGGACATACAGCAGGACCGCTTGGGATGACCGATATTTTTGCATATTTATATTTTCAAGAATTAAATCACAATCCCAAAAAACCAGATTGGACTGAACGCGATAGAATAATATTATCCAATGGGCACATCTGCCCAGTTCTCTATGCAACGATGGCGCATAGTGGGTACTTTCCAGTTAGTGAATTGAAAACTCTTCGAAAGCTTGATTCAAGATTGCAAGGTCATCCACATCGCGAATTTTTACCGGCCGTAGAGACATCTTCAGGGCCACTTGGGTCTGGACTATCGCAAGCAATTGGTATGGCAATTGCTGATAGATACATGACAAAGAATCAATCAAAGAAATATTTCTATTGTTTCCTTGGTGATGGAGAACTCAACGAAGGACAGAACTGGGAAGCAATAATGCTCGCACCTCGAGAAAATTTACATAATATTATTGCAATTATCGATCGGAATAACATACAAATTGATGGATTTACAGAGGATGTAATGCCACTTGGTGACTTGGAAATGAAATGGAAATCTTTTGGCTGGAATGTAATTCAAATGGATGGGCATAACTTCAATTCAATTGATGATGCGTTCAAAAAAGCAAAGCAAGAAAAAATTAAACCCACAGTCCTAATCGGGATGACAATTCCTGGAAAGGGGGTAAAAGAATTTGAAAATAAGTACGAATGGCATGGTAAAACTCCAAATAAAACTCAAGTTGAAGAGGGATTCAAAGAATTGGATACAATCTAATCTATACAATACACAACAAAGGCTTTTTGTGATATTATAAAATAATATGATAAATCGAATTTACATAAAGGATTTAGCTTCTCACATAGGGGAGGAGGTAGTTATTGCTGGTTGGGTGGATGTGCGACGTGACCAAGGCAAGATGGTGTTTATGGACATGCGTGATATGACAGGGAAAGTCCAATGTGTGGTGCTTCCTAATTCAGAAGGGATAGAAATAGCAAAAGAAACACGGGCTGAATGGGTTTTGAAAATTTCTGGTAAGGTAAATAAAAGACCAGAAAAGAATATCAAACAAGGTGTTGTAAATGGCGACATCGAATTGGAAGTTTTAAATATTGAAATTTTGGCCGAGGCAGCTCCATTGCCTTTCGATATGTCTAAAGATGGGTATAACTTAGAACTCACAACAGAGCTTGATAATCGCGCACTTGTACTACGACAACCCAAAGTTCAGGCAGTTTTCAAAGTTCAAGAAACAGTTATAGATTCTTTCCGTGAATTCATGAAGAAAAATATGTTTTTTGAATTTCAAGCGCCGGCGATAGCTCCTGCTACAGCGGAAGGTGGAGCTGAAGTTTTCCAGGTAAATTATTTCGATAAGAAAGCTTACCTTTCGCAATCACCACAACTTTACAAGCAAATTGTGATGTCTGCATTTGAGCGATGTTTTTCCGTTAATAAAGTTTTTCGCGCAGAGCCATCTTCTACAACTCGTCACTTAACCGAAATTGTTTCCCTTGATGCCGAGATGGGTTTTATCGATTCATGGCGTGATGTTCGGGATATGGCAGAGGAAACTGTAAGATTTATTTTGCAACAAGTAAAGGCTAAAAATCAAGAACATTTAGATATTTTAGGAGCAGAGATTCCAGTGATGATAGACAAAACTCCTACATTATCACTTGCAGAAGTACAAAACAAAATTTTTGAAAAGTATGGTCGTGATGTGCGTGGGGAAAAAGATACAAACCCTGAAGATGAGAGACAAATTTGCGAAATTATAAAAGAGGAAACTGGATCAGACTTTGTATTTATATATGGTTATCCTACTCGTAAAAAACCTTTCTATGTGTATCCAAGTGACGAAAATAAAGAATTCAATGAAGGCATGGATTTGATTTGTAGGGGAGTAGAATGGCTTTCTGGGGGTAGAAGAATAAATGACTACAAACAGTTAATGGAGCATGTAAAGATTTGGGAAATGGACCCAAATAAAATCAAAATGTTTCTAGAAGCGTTTAAGTATGGTGTGCCTCCTGAAGGTGGATTTGCTTTCGGGGCAGAGCGTATAACTATGCAAATTTTAGGTTTGAAAAATATTCGTGAAGCTTCAATGTTCCCACGCGATATGAACCGGATAGATGAGAAATTAAATAGTGATGGATTTTAATATAGCGAATAATATGGAAAATTGTTTATTTTGTAAAATTGTAAAGGGAGAGATACCGTCTGTCAAAGTTTTTGAGAATGAGAACTTCTTGGCTTTTATGGATATTTACCCCGTGTCTAAAGGCCACACACTTCTTATTCCAAAGAAGCATCTTCCGTATATGCAAGATGCCGATGATGACACAATTAGCAAAATTTTTATCTTGGCAAGAAATTTAATGCGTAAAATTCAAAAGAATTTACCTTGTGATTATGTGCAGATAAATGTGGTAGGTGAGCTTGTTCAGCATTTCCATATTCACTTAATGCCTAGATATTTGGATGATAATTTTTCAAAATGGCCGATTATTTCATACGATGCCTCAGATGAAATTGAAATTTATGCAAATAAAATAGCGGGAGATAAATAATAATGTTACCAGATGAAACAATACAAAAATATAAAGTTGTGACTCCTTCTTTTGAAGGGCCTCTTGAATTGTTATTGAGTCTAATTGAAGAAAAAAAGCTTTTTGTAAATGAGATTTCTTTGGCAGAAGTTACAAATGATTATATTTCTTTCATAAATAAAATAAACCATGAAAATATGGATAGGCGCATTGCTGATATTTCAAGCTTTGTTATAATGGCCGCAACTTTAATCTTGATAAAGTCCAAATCTTTACTTCCAAATCTCAACTTAACAAATGATGAGGTGGATAAAATTGATGATTTGGAAAAAAGACTTAGGCTATACAGTATTATTAAAAATGCAAGTATTGACATTAAGCTTGTTTTTGGGACACAAATAATTTTCTCTGCCCCAGAGCGCAGTTGGAGTGACCCCATCTGGAGTCCAGATCCAAAGATTAATCTAACTACAATGTCGGAATGTATACATAACGTAATTAATCACATTCCAAAAAAGTCAGTACCTCTCCCTGAAATCGAAATTAAAAAAGTAATGAGTATTGAGGAAATGATGGCTAGTCTTACAGATAGAATTCAGGCGACACTCAACACTTCATTTTCGGAATTTAGCCGTTCTCACAAAACAGCAGGTGAGAAAGAAGCGAAGGTTACAGTTATTGTTTCGTTCTTGGCTATGTTAGAATTAGTTCGAGAGGGTATTATTAATGTAATGCAGAATGCTCATTTTGAAGATATTGCTATGCAAAATATGCAGAATTCGGATTTAGGTGCATTAGGTATTGAATAATAAATATATATGAATACATCAGCAAAAATTGAAAGCTTACTTTTCTTTAAGGGAGAACCAATAACAATAAAAAAAATTGGGCAAATTTTGAAGTTAGATGAAGGGGAGATTATCGAAGCTTTAAACGAATTGAGATCAAGATTGGTAGGGACCGGTCTTGAGATTATCGAAATAGATGGAGAAGTAAACTTGGGGACAAATAAAGAGGCAAGCCCATTTCTGGAAGAATTACGCAAGGATGAACTGACGAAAGATTTATCTAAGGCGAGCCTTGAAACAATGTCAATTATTCTGTATAAGAATGGCATAACTCGGAGTGAGATTGACTATATTAGAGGAGTAAATTCGAATTTTATACTACGCAATTTGCTGATTCGTGGATTGATTAAAAAGGATGTTGATCCCAAGGATGCTCGAAGAAGTATATACATCCCCACACTAGAAACATTACAATTTATGGGGATAACAAAAATAGAAGATTTGCCGAGATACCAAGAAGTACGAGATGAATTACAAAAAACTCTAAATGGGGAATTAGTAGAGCAAGAAGTAACAGAATAATATGAGCGACACTATTAAAATTTTAGTGCCTGCTATTATTAGTTTTATCTCGGGGATACTTTTGACTCCTGTCTTTACACATTATTTTTATAAATATAAATTATGGCGTCGTACCTCTAGAGCAAGTGTTGTCCCTAGTGAAGACTTTAAAAAAATTTATGATGGAGTAGAGCTTCATACACCGCGTGTAGGAGGTATGATTGTGTGGATGTCCGTAATATTTACTCTTCTTATTATTTGGATACTTTCTTTCTTTTTACCGGATGGTTGGTATGAACATCTTTATTTTATAAGTCGGAGTGAGACTCTTTTACCATTCGGCGCTTTGATTGTGGCGTCTCTGGTTGGACTTGGAGATGATTTTATTCAAATTTTTGCAACGAATACTCGCTTTGGAGGAGATCCAATATCTTTGCGTTGGATAAAAGTTGGAATCATAAGTATGTTGGGATTGGCAATTGGATGGTGGTTTTTTGTAAAGCTCGGAATTGATTATGTGTATATACCATTTTCAGGATTTCTAAATTTGGGTTATTTATTTATCCCATTTTTTATAATAATTATGTTCGCAGTTTTTTCTTCGAGTGTCATTGATGGTATTGATGGACTTTCTGGGGGAGTTTTAGCGCCGGTTTTTGCTGGGTATTCAATAATTGCATTTTTCTATGGCCAAGCTGATCTTGCCACGTTTTGTGCTGTTATTACTAGTGGTATATTGGCATTTTTGTGGTTCAATATTCCTCCTGCTCGTTTTTATATGGGGGAGACAGGGATGATAGGACTCACTGTGACTCTATCTGTTATTGCATTTTTGACGAACACAGTCCTCTTACTTCCGATTATTGCTTTTCCTCTTTTCATTACATCGCTTTCATCAATAATTCAAATGACGTCAAGAAAATTTTTTAATGGGAAAAAAGTTTTCAAAATGGCACCACTTCACCATCATTTTGAGAGTATTGGTTGGCCAAAATATAAAGTTACAATGCGTTATTGGATTGTGAGTATAATCACTTCAATTTTAGGAGTAGTTCTAGCCTTGATAAGTTAATATGCGTAAAAATATTGATAAAATTTTTTTGGGAATTGTGATTACCCTTGTTGCTTGTGGGGCTGTTATGTTTGTATCAGCATCTTTAGGGATTTTAGCGAAAAGTCCCGCAAAGTTCTACGGAGTGATACTTAATCAATTTATGTTTGGATTGGTTGGTGGGGCTGTGGCTTTTTATTTTGCTTTCAGAATAGATTATAAATTTTGGCGAAAATATTCCTTAATTATATTTATTCTTTCAATACTTTTGACCGTTTCTGTATTTATCCCACACATTGGATTCTCTCATGGGGGAGCACGTAGATGGATCAATATTTTTGGCGTATCGATTCAACCCGTAGAATTTTTAAAGATTGCATTCATTGTTTATTTTTCTGCGTGGTTATCTTGGGTGAAATCTAAAGTGCAAGATGTAAAATTCAGCATCTTGCCACTTGTTGTGCTTGTTGGGATTATTGCTACAATTCTTTTGAAACAACCCGACACAAAAAGTGTAATTCTCATTTCAATTACAGCTATGATCATGCTTTTTGTGTCGGGGATGCCATGGAAATATATTATTGGAATCTTTATTGTAAGCGTTACTGGACTTTTAATTTTAGTTTCTTTCACTCCTTATTTAAAAGATCGAGTTCAAACATTTTTAAATCCGAGCCATGACCCAACGGGATCTTCTTATCAGCTTCAGCAATCTCTTATCGCTGTTGGGTCTGGAGGAGTTTTTGGCAGAGGGCTTGGGCAAAGTATTCAGAAATTTAATTACTTGCCAGAACCGCAAGGAGACTCTATTTTTGCTGTAATTGGTGAAGAACTTGGGTTTGTGGGAAGTATATTTTTCATATTACTTTATGTAGCTTTTGCATTTCGTGGATACAAAATTGCTTACTATGCGCCTGATTCTTTTAGTAAGCTTCTGGTTATTGGATTGATCACGTTATTTACAGCCCAATCTTTTATGAATATTGCATCAATCATTGGAGTATTTCCACTCACAGGAGTCCCGCTTGTATTTGTATCGCACGGTGGTACCGCATTATTTATTGCAATAGGCACAATGGGCCTAGTCCTAAATATTTCTCGCTTTAAGAAAAAAGAATAAATCTTATGAAGAAAAATTTTATCATCCTCTTACTTTTAATTGCTACAATATTTCTTGCTCAGTTTATAAACGAGTATTATTTTTCAAATAATTTTATAATTCCTTTTTTCATGATCGCGCTGATTGGAGGAATTGTTTTTGAGTATATAAAAATATCGGATAGTTTTGTGAAGACTTTAAAAACTTTAATATATTCTTCTCTGATCAGTCTTGGCGTTTTTCTTCCTGCGGAAGGCGACTTACCTTATACTCTTCAGCATCATTTACAGTTGTGGCCATACGCATTCTGTATGGTGTTTATCGTTATGACTATTGCTGATTATAAAGATAAAATTACTCCAAGAATAAATGGAGGGATTACTCTCATTCAATCTCTTGCGGTCATTTACTTGCTTATTTATTTTGGATTTTGGCACGCCAAAAATATAGTAAACGTGGGAATTATTATTGCATTATTATTTTCTTTATTCTCTATTTATTATGCTTTTAAGGATAAGATACTATCAAAAAGTAGTAAATTTATCTTACGCCTGTGGAATTCTTTAGTAATTATGGCCCTTGCTATTTACAATGTATATACCGTATCTCAAATGGGAACAATTACCACATTGGAATATACCCCTAACCACTTGCTATTTCTAGCTCAATATTTTTTGTTAGGAGTTTCAAGTATTTATTTTATTTATAATTTTTTCACGCTGATCAGCCTTATTCCTGGACCTACGGGTCATGATGGAGAATTCCAGGATGATCAAAGAGAAGGTCATATACAGAAATTTTCTGATGTTCCAATTGATCGGACTCGTTCTTTTATTATTGTTATGTTTGCTATCCTTATATTTACATATAATTATTTTACAACGTTCCTTCCTCCTAATTTCATTGTTTGGATTATGTTATTAGCTTTTCCTGTTATCATAAATACCGACCAGGGGATCCAAGAACCGAAAGAAAATTAGATCAAGTATTTTTATACGAAATTTAATATATGGGAAATAAATATCAGCAAACTCCAGAAATAGAAATTGATCTCCATGGATATACGTCCCGTGGGGCGGAAGAAATTTTGGATTCTTTAATTCGTGAAGGGAAGCACAGACATGTACGCATCATTGTGGGCAAAGGCAACAACAGCGCAAATGGTCCCGTTCTACCCAATTTTGTTCGTAATTATTTAACTGCCCGAGGGATTCATTATAATCAATCAAAAATCCAAGATGGCGGGGAAGGCGCGCTCGAAGCCTTTTTTAAATAAAATGCTATTATAAGATTATGATTCTATTTAAGATATTTAAATTTAGGAAATTATATAAAGAATTTAAGGAAGATCCTGCCAAGGCAAGCGGGGCAGAGCTCGTCGACATGCTACGGGAAATAATACTTATTCCCAAAATCATTGCCCTCGTGATTTTAGTAATTTTTTTTATTCTTGGATTTACCAGTTTACTCTCTGGGCCAATGTTGTTTTTCAAAATATTATTCTGGTTCTTTTTATTTCTGTATTTTATATTTATAATCGCAAGTCGTATATTTTTAAGTTATTTGCAGAAAAAAGTAGAGAGTGTGGCAAAAGACTTGGTTTAGACTAGAAAAATATCTCTAAATGCTGTAAAATAGGCGTATGAAAATATTACTTACAGGAGGAGGCACTGGGGGGCATTTTTACCCTCTTATTGCTATTGCTGAGGGGATACACGCAATTGCAAAGCAAGAAAAAATTCTAGATATTAAACTTTACTATGCCGCAGATGACCCTTATGACAAGAGGGCCCTTTTCAATAACACAATAAATTTTGTCTATATTCCTGCCGGGAAGCTCCGAACCTATCGCTCCATTCATAATTTTTTTGACATGTTTAAAACTTTTACAGGGGTAATTGTAGGTATGTTAAAAATTTTTTCTATTTATCCAGATGTGATCATTTCAAAAGGTGGGTATGTTGCGTTTCCTACTGTGTTAGCGGCAAAATTTTTCCGAATACCAGTTATTATCCACGAGTCTGATTCATACCCTGGTCGTTTAAATTTGTGGACTTCAAAATTTGCAAATCGTATTGCTGTATCCTACCCTGAAGCTGGTGAATTCTTTCCAAAGGAGAGAACGGCTCACACAGGTCAGCCTATTAGGAGGGAAATTCTTAACCCTAACGTCGAAGGCTCAAATGAATTTTTTAAATTTGATTCAAGCATACCAACAATTTTAATCCAAGGTGGATCACAAGGAGCTGAGGTGATCAATGATTGTGTGCTCGATGCACTACCACTTTTGTTGCCAAAATATCAAGTCATTCACCAGACAGGAGTAAAAAATTATGACAATGTACATAATCGTGCAAATTTTATTTTAGAAAAAAATCAGTACAAAGGTCGTTATAAGGATGTTGCTTATATGAATGAACTTACTACTAAAATGGCGGCAGGATGTGCAACTTTAGTCGTATCACGTGCAGGGTCAGCTATTTTTGAAATAGCGTGCTGGGGTATACCATCTATAATAATCCCAATTACAAATAGTAATGGTGATCACCAGCGTAAAAATGCTTTCAATTATGCGCGTTCTGGCGCGTGTGAAGTTATTGAAGAATCCAATTTAACTGAGCATATTTTGAATTCAGAAATTGACAAGTTAATGAAAGATCCAAAAAGGTTGCAACATATGCACGAATCTGCGAAAAAATTTGGGACCCCAGATGCTGGAAATCAAATCGCGCGTGTCGCAATAGATATCGCACTTTCTCACGAAGAATAAATATGAATCAAAATAATCAAAAAATTGTAACACGTTTTGCACCTAGTCCTACAGGATTTATGCATGTTGGGGGTATTCGTACTGCACTATATGCCTATTTATGGGCGCGTAAAAATAATGGAACATTTATTCTTCGAATTGAAGATACCGACAAAGAGCGTGAAGTTGTGGGCTCTTTAGCCCACATTATGGAATCATTGGAATGGTTGGGTATTTCTTGGGATGAGGGTCCAGAAATTGGTGGCCCAAATAGTCCATATATTCAATCAGAGAGGCTAAAACTTTATCGGGATTACGCTCAAATTTTAATAGATAAAGGGTATGCGTATCCAGATCCATACAAAGAAGAAGAGCTTGAAAAATTTAGAAAAGAGGCAGAAGAAAAAAAACAACCTTTCTTGTTTCGTAATCACCGCCCAGAAAAATTTGATGTGTGGGACGGGACAAAACCTCTACGATTTTGTACACCAGAAATCAAGCGTTACTCTTGGAATGATTTAGTCTACGGTGATTTATCTGCAGGAGAGGAAGCCCTCGATGACTTTATTTTGATAAAAAGTGATGGTTATCCAACGTATAATTTTGCCCACATTGTAGATGATATTGAAATGGGGGTAACCCTTGTGACTCGAGCACAAGAATTTATTGCTTCAACTCCAAAGTTTCTATCGGTTTATGAAGCATTAGGTATCATGCCTCCGGCTTTTGCAACACTGCCTCCGATTATGGCCAGTGATGGAAAGAAAAAGTTGGGTAAACGTGATGGAGCAAAAGATATTCTAGAGTATCGAAAGGAAGGATATTTACCAAGTGCAATGGTAAATTTCTTGGCATTTTTGGGTTGGAATCCAGGAACTGAAAAAGAAATATTCACAAAAGAAGAATTAATCCAAGCATTCGATATAAAAAAAATTGGTCATTCAGGAGCACAATTAAATGAAGAAAAACTTTTGTGGGTTAATCGCGAGCATCTTAAATTACTAAGCTACGAAGAACAGGAAGAATATATTATCAACTATCTTCCAGAAAGATTAAAGAGTTTACCTCTGTACTCAACAGAAATACTTCATAATATAACACCAATAATAATTGAAAGGATTTCGGTGGGTAAAGATATCGTTGTCATGGCAGAGAATGGGGAGCTTGATTACTTTTTCCAAATACCGACTTTAAATCTCGAAATTCTTACTTCTCAAGTAAAAAATAAAGAAGAAAATTTCAAATTAGTTATTAAGAATGTCCTAGAAAAAGTGGTCACAATTTTAGATTCAATAGAAGATAAATTATGGACCAAAGAGAAGGTAAAAGAAAGTTTGTGGGATTATGCTACAGAGACTGGCCGAGGGTTAGTCCTTTGGACAATGCGTTATATACTTTCGGGCCTGGAAAAATCACCTGATCCTTTCGTCCTATCCGAAGCTTTAGGTAAAGAACAAACTCTGCTTCGTATCAAACAAACTCTCAAAATGCTTGATTAGTAGTGTATACTGTAATTATGAGAACAGTTTATATTTTTCTTCTTTTGATTGGGATAATTTTCCCTATGGCCTTTTCCTATGCTGAAACGCAAGAAAGCCTAACTCTTAAGATAGAACAAACTAATAATGAAATATTAAAATTAGATCAGGAGATCAAAGAATTAGGGAATAAAATCAATACGACAGTCAAAGATGCTACAACTCTGAAAAATCGAATCAAAGAGTTGACGCTTAGTCGCAATGCTCTTGCAAAGCAGGTGGAGCAAACTCAAAAAAAAATAAAACTAGCAGGTAATGTGATATCCAACTTGGAATTAGATATAACTGACAAAAATCAAAGAAAGAAATTTGCGCAATCTGTTATAAAAAAATCTATATATGATATGTACAAATACGATAATGTATCACCTCTGGAATTATTGATTGTTGAAAATAATTTCTTTGATTTTAGTGAAGAGTATAATAACACATTGGCTCTTCGAAAAAGTCTCAGGGGTTTGGTTGATGATATTGAAATAACTAAAAGAAAATTAGAGGAAGATAAGAAACAAAAAGAACAGGAGAAAGTTAAATTAGAATCTTTAAAACAAAAGCTAGCTCTTGATAAAAAAGCGGTAGAGGTCAGCCAAGCAGAAAAAGATAAATTATTAAAGGAAACAAAAAATAAAGAAGAAAATTACAAAAAACTTCTCGCCGAAAATAAAAAAAAGCGTGATTTGTTTGAAAAAGATATCCAAGATTATGAATCGAAATTAAAGTTTATTTTAGATCAAAATTCTTTACCTAATTCGGACCATAAGGCATTATCTTGGCCCTTGGATAAAATTTTCGTCACTCAGCTTTTTGGAAAAACAGTTTCTTCGCAACGCCTTTATGCTTCGGGAAGTCATAGTGGGGTAGATTTTCGTGCTTCAACAGGCACTCCGGTAAAGGCAATGGCGGATGGGGTTGTAAGAGGGGTGGGTGATACAGACACATATTGCAAGGGAGCTTCTTTCGGTAAATGGGTCTTTATAGAGTATGAAAATGGCCTCTCAAGCACGTTTGGACACTTATCTTATATATCAGCTAAAATTGGCCAGAAGGTCTTAAGAGGCGATGTTGTAGGCCTAACTGGCAATACTGGTCATTCTACCGGCCCACACCTTCATGTAACAGTCTACGCAAGCAAGGGTGCAAGCGTACAAACCTTGGCAAGTAAAAGTTGTACGGGTAAAACATTCATAATGCCTGTAGCTGCAACCAACGCTTATCTGGATCCAATGCTATATTTGCCGGTATACAAATAAAATAAGAGTAGTATAATTAATTTATGAGCGAAACACATCATCATAGTGAAGATTACCAGGACGAGCATCATCATGAACATAATCATGAGGATTTTAAAAAAACGCCTTCGCGTTTTCGTTCGAGATATAATCTTTTACCAATAATTATAATCATTGGAATTTTTGTTTTATTTTTTCATTACGACTTGAAGACTCTAGTAAGTAATCCGCAATTACAGAAAAATATTTCTTATATTAAAGTAAACGTTCAGAAATTGTTTAGCAAAATGCACATTGATACAACTTCATTGGATTTAAAAAAGTCCTCATCTTTCCAAAACTTCTTTAAATTTCCTACAGATCAGACCCCATCTGCTTCTGAAATGGATTAAAGAAGATAGTTTGCCTAATTAAATATGGTATAATGAATAAGTAGAAGTTTTGACCCCGCTTTAGGCGGGCAAGTAATATTAATTATTAGTATAAAAAATAAAATTATGAAGAAAAAATATATCGTGTTACCAGTTTTTTTAATGGCTATGGCATTTGTTGGTGTAGCTTTCGCCGAAGAGACTACAGTGGTAAACACTACAACTAGTGTTCCACCAGCAGTTCCAACTACTAGTACTCCGAAACCTCCACTAATGAAAGTTGAGCGTGAGAAAATGAGAGAAGAAAATAAAATTGAAAGGAAAGATATGCGAATTGAAAATAAAGATATTCGTGAAAATACAAAAAGTGAGATAAAAACAATCCGCGAAGAAAAAAAAGAGCAATTGAAAGATATGCGCAACGAAGGAAAGACAGAGTACTCACTTCTTCGAGAAGAGCTTAAGAAGAAAGTTGAATCCGGTGAGATCACAAAGGAAGAAGCATACAAACAATTCAACGAAGCGATGAAAGTTTCAAAAGAACAAACAAAAACCGAGATAATGAAAGTTCGGACTGATTTCAAAACAGCAGTTAAAGAAAAGAAGGGAGATGCAAAAGAACTCATTGAAGAGAAGCGTGAAAGTACACTACTTTCAATTCAAGAAAAGCGTGAAGCATTCAAGCAAGAAATGGAAATGCGTAAAGAAGACGCAAAAGCAAAGGGTGAATTAGCAAAAGGCGAATTAAAGAAAGGGTTAATTAAAGTTGGAGATGAGAATAAAAAGATTTCAGTAGAAAATATTACTGAAAGTCTAAAAAATATAAATACTAAAGCTGTTGAGAATTTTACAAACAATATTGATAAAATAGAGTCTGTATTAGTAAGCGTAGAATCTCGTTCTGACAAGGCAGCACTCAATGGCCTCAATGTCGAGGCTGTTGTGAAAGCAATCTCTGAGGCCGAAACAGCAATAGCAAGTGCTCGTACAAATATTACAAATCAAGCAGGTAAGGTTTATACTGTTACAATTACTGACGAAGCGACTCTAAAAACAACAATGAAAACTGTTCGTGATTCTTTGAAAAAAGATATTGATGTTGTACAAACTTCAATGAAGCAGGCTCGCGAAGCGGTACGTAAAGCAACAATTCTTTTAAACCAAATCCCGGGGATTAATAATGATTTAAATGTTTCACCTACTGTCGGCACTGAAACTACAACTAATTAATAATATAAATTTATATGTCTAAACAAAATAATGTAATAGTATCAATAATTGTTATTATAATTGCGGGGGTTCTAATTTATTGGGGAATGACATACAAGAAACAAGCTCCTGTAGAAGATCCTAATTCACTTTCAGCTATTGACGAGAGTACACGAAATGACACCACGGAGGATATAGATGATAGCTTTAATTCAACTGAGTTCAACTTCGATCTTGAATCTGATCTCAATAATATAGATGCAGAAATAAATAAACTTTAATTTCTTGAATATATGACAAAATCACAATCTATAATTCTAGTTGTTATTATTATTGTTATCGGAGGATTTTTTATCTTTAAACCTAATAAAAATACAGATATTGTACCAGTAGTAAATGATGAGGTAAAAAATGTACAAGTAGATGAAAAAAAAGAAATTACTAATTTAGAAACTCAAAAGAAAATTATGAACGCAACATTGCATACAAATAAGGGTGATATTACTATTCAATTTTATACAGAACAAACACCAAATACTGTAGCTAATTTTACAAAGTTAGCTCAATCCGGGCTCTACGATAAAGTTAAATTTCACAGAGTGATAAAAGGTTTTATGATCCAAGGCGGAGATCCTCTATCCAAGGACGATTCCATGTCAGATCGATGGGGAAGTGGAGGTCCAGGATATCAATTTGCTGACGAGATAACTTCAACAAATAAAAATGATGAAGGCACAATATCAATGGCAAACGCAGGACCTAATACAAACGGTAGTCAGTTCTTTATTAATGTGGCCAACAATAACTTCTTGGATACCAAACATACTGTCTTTGGAAAAGTTACCAAAGGAATGGATGTTGTAAAAATGATAGAAAATACAAAGACCGATCAAAATGATCGGCCTATAGAACCCATGGTAATTGAAAGTATTACTTTAAACTAATTATCTGCGTTCTCGGCGACGTTCGTAGTATTCATCTTCTTCATCCTCATTTTTGTTGAGGGCCATTGGCATATTACATTGAGGGCATACTTCATCGTATGCGCGAATACCACAACGTGGGCATGTTGTGTAGCTTTCTTCTTTTTCTTCTGTTGAATTATCTATTTCATCATCCATAATTTTTTCATTATACTATATTTTTTCGATTTCAAAATATATTTACAAACGCTATTTTATGTGTTATTTTGGTTATCCACAGTTGTATGTGAACGCTCGTTCACATATAATGTATCTATGACACGCGAACAATATATAAAAATATTAGAGAAAGAATTAATTAGGATTAATAAAGAGATTGATATGCGAATAATCTCTGGAGAAAAATACGCTCGCCAAGCGAGCGAACATAAATTACTGCTACGTAAGATTCACCAGCATTACCACAAAAATTCATTCAAAGATTTCTTTACTAAAATATTTTCCAATTCAAAATTTCAATACTAGTCATGAATATCTCTGAATACAAAAATAAATTAGCCAATTTTTACACCTCATGGAAGAGAATGCCAACGTATACAGAAATGATGAAAATTTTTGGCTTTAAATCCAAGAACGCTGTTGCTCGACTTGTAGATAAGTTAATTGAAGCTCGAATTGTAGATAAAGATCCTCTTGGTCGTCTTATCCCAACAGATTCATTTTCTGACGTGCCGCTCCTAGGTCTGGTCAAAGCTGGATTTCCATCTCCGAGTGAAGATGTTTTAGAAACAACAATAAATTTAAATAACTTTTTAATCCAGAAGAAGGATTCTACTTATATATTAGAGGTTGATGGTGACTCCATGATAGATGCGCATATTGCCAATGGTGATATGGTTATAGCAGAACGTACCGAGTTTGCTCGTGATGGGCAGATTGTTATTGCTGAAGTGGATGGTGAATTCACAATGAAATATTTTCGTAAAGAGGGAAGTCGAGTATGGCTTGAACCTGCTAATAAAGATTTTAAACCGATTTACCCTGAGAATGATCTCCAAATTAGGGCTATAGTTAAGGGAGTTATCAGAAAATATTAAATATGTTAAAATAGCCTCATGCTAAAGACTCCATTTTTTGACCCAAATAAAACTTATGATGAAAATTACAATTTTGGTCCTTTTGGTTCTTTTTCTAATAATGAAATATTCGAGCAAAAAGGTGAACCAGAGATAGATTTCTTGGGCCAAAAAGTCTATGTACCGTTTGGTATCCCCGCAGGCCCACTTTTGAATTCAAAGTTTTGTAAAAGTGCATTTGAAAAAGGTTTTGATATATCTGTTTATAAAACCGTTCGATCTAGTGATTTCCCATGTCATCCGTTTCCTAATGTGCTTTCAGTAAAAATTGAAGGAGATTTAACTCTTGAGAAAGCGAGCGGGAAGCTTGTTGCAAGTGATGATTATGATGTTAGTAATATATCTATTACTAACTCTTTCGGTGTGCCGTCCAGAGAGGTATCTATATGGCAGGAAGATGTCCAGAAAGCAATTTCATACGCAGGTAAAGGTCAGGTGCTCGTACTAGGATTTATGGGGACAGTCCGGGAAAATCAAACAGAAGAAGAATTTATTTCTGATTGGGTAAAAGTTTGTAAATTAGCAAAAGAAACAGGAGCAAAAATATATGAAGCAAATTTATCTTGTCCTAATATTGGTAATGAAGGTCTAGTTTGTTACAACCTTGATATGACAGAAAAGGTTTGCATTGCAATCCGCAAAGAACTTGGCGATCTACCACTTATACTTAAAGTTGGATACTATAAAAATGATGATGATATTAAGAGGTTGTTAGAAATTGGGTCTAAATATGCCAACGCGATATCGTCTATAAACACCATAGCAGCTGAAATAGTCGATAAAGACGGCCACCAGGCGCTCCCAGGAGGCCCAAATAGGCTTAAATCAGGAGTTTGTGGGGCGTCTATCAAATGGGCTGGTTTGGATATGGTTAGAAGATTAAAACAATATTCAAAAGAATTAAATAAAAATGTAAAGATAATTGGAGTAGGAGGAGTAATAAATCCCGCTGACTATTTCGAATATTTAAATGCTGGGGCTGATGCGGTCATGAGCGCAACAGGTGCAATGTGGAATCCTGAATTAGCTCAGGAGATTAAGTCTGATCCAAGATTATAGTTTCCCTATAGTATATATGTCGTAAAGATATATTGTGCGACACTACTATAAAAAATCCCCTATAAACTAAAGCAAGGTCTAGGATGGGCCTTTGTTTATTTTACGCTTTCAATACACAAGTTAAATGCTCGCACTGTCGCATTGTATTTATCTACGTTCTTTTTTATTTCTGCAATGAGTTTATTGTAATTAGTAACAATATCATTATACTTTTTTATTTCTGCTTGTTCTGTAGAGCCCTCTGGTACTACCCTATTGTTTATGTCAGCAAGTTTTGTGGTAAGTTCTTTACTAATAGTTTTCGCACTCTTCTGAGCGATTTCGATAGTTAATTTTAATTTTTCATCTAATTCTGGACATTTATCCCGAGACAATCCAAAGTGTTGTACGGCAAGCCACGTCTCTTTACCCTCAAAGGTGCCTTTAGCAGCATAGACACCAATTTCTGTATACTTTTTATTTAAAATATTTGCTCGGTGGCCCGGACTTGCCATCCATGCTGCAACTACCGCTTGATCATCTTTAAAGTTTCCCAAAGCTAGATTCTCTCCGATAATGATATATTGATAATCTACTTCATCAGCGAGATTCCCTACACCTTGTCCTGTGGGAGAGATATGTTCAAAATATTGTCGGGCTAGCATATCTTTAACCTTTCTTTCTGCCGAAAGATTTAACCTCTGATTTACGGTTAGAGGTTCGAGGTCACCCTCTATCTGCCTATTTTTGTTTGTCCAAGCAACTATGCCCGTTGGAGTTAATTTAATTTCATGGTTAAAAGAATTGGCAAAGTTTGCCACACGCAAAGCTCCAGGTGTCTGGACTATTTTCTTAAATCCAATAGCCAAGCTCTGGTCTGCTAATTTTTCCGCTGATTCATCAGTATCTTTTTTGAGGTTAAAGATATTTTTTATATTTAGAGGGGTATCATTTTTAAAACCTTCTTGAATATTTTGGTATATCAAAAAAATTTCACCCCTAATAAGATATAACCCAATAAGGATTAGTATAATAAATATAAGTTTAAAAAGTTTGTTCATAAAAATAAATTTATTCAAGGGGTACAATTATTGGATGCTTCATACCCAGCAGATTGAGCTTCAGTCTCAGTATCAAAAAAAACTTGGTTTTGAGGTAAAATTCTGTTGCTTGCCCCACAGCCTACCCTGTAGTAAAGTTTACCATTTTTTGACGCAACATACACTCCAGAATTTTGAGAAATTGGTGAGGTAATATTTTGGGATGAGTAGGAAAATTGAGACTTAGTTGGATTTTGGGTCTTTGGGTTCTTAATATTGACTCCTAAAGAATTTATTGTAGAATATTGATTTTCTGTTGATATTCGCCCTAAGAAAAAGGACCCTATTCCTACAAGGATAATTGTCACTATTATCATCAGGCTAGACATATGGGTAGCTCTATATGCCCTTGAGACCTTGATTTTATCTCTAAAGTAGGTTATACTCATATCTGTAAATTATAAATCATTCTAGGGTATTTTACTACCCTATTAACAAACAATATGGCACATAGAAAAGCCGGAGGTTCGGCTAAAAACTTAAAAGACTCAAATCCAAAGTACCTAGGTACTAAACTTTACGCAGGTGAAATTGCAAAAGCTGGTTCAGTTATCATTCGTCAAAGAGGCACAAAAATAATGCCAGGTCTCAACGTGGGTATGGGCAAGGATCACACTCTTTTTGCGTTAAAAGGTGGTACTGTAGCATTCAGTAGTAAAAGAAAAAAGAATTTCAATAATACTACATCTCTTAAGAAAGTAGTAAATGTAATGTAATAAAAAATCCGACTTAAAGAGTCGGATTTTTTATTAGTTCTCAACAATAAGATTAAATTGACCTTGCTTATCCCCTTTCTTAATTTTTATTTGATGAGTTCCAATTTCCTTGATAGGAGTACTGAGGTTTATGGAGTCTTCATCAATAGTTACTCCTACTGAATCTTTGATAGATTCAACAATATATTTTTTTTGAATGGCAGAAAATAGATGCCCTTTTTCATTGGATTTCGCTTTTAAAACTACTTTTACTTCACTTAATTTATTTATTAAATCAGCAAAAAGTTTATTCTCCTCGGACTCTCTTTTTGAAGCGCTTTCTTGCATTTTTTGGATTTTTTCAAGCTCTTTGGGTGTTGCTTTTAAAGCAAGGCCTTTAGCGATTAATGCATTGTTGGCGTACCCATCTGAAAAGTCTTTAACCTCATAACGCCTGCCAACCTTTGGGATATCTTTTAGTAAAATAACTTTCATTTTATTGGATAGATTATTTTTTGAGTAAAATTTCGATTGCTTTTTCCATTTGCAAATCACGAGGTTTTTCTCCGTCAGTAATTTTATTCACAACAGTAATGTCTGGTTCGATTCCTTTTTCTGAAATAGAAATTCTATTTGGTGTGAGCCACTTTGCAATTGTAATCTTTATTGATGTTTTATCTGTAATCTTAACAACTTCCTGAACAGAACCTTTGCCGAAAGTGTGTTCACCTACAATAGTAGCTATCTTATATTCTTTCAATGCACCAGTTAGAATTTCTGAAGCAGAGGCGGAACCCTTGTTTGTTAATACAACAATCTTAAGCCGGTCATTGAATAATCTTGGACCATGACTGTAATGAATCTTTTCTTTTTTTGATTGTCCAAAATCTTCAATAACAATTGGCTTCCCTTCATCTATAAACCAACTAGCAATATCGATTGCAGAGTCAAGGTACCCTCCACTATTCCCTCGTAAATCAATAATTAGTTTATCTGATTTTGAGTCGATAAATTTTTGTAAAGCTTTACCAAACAACGATACGGAATTCCCAGTAAAACTGTATAATGAGATTACAAAAATATTATCTTTACGCATCTCCGCCTCTAAGATTGGAAGGTTGATAGTTGCTCGAGTGATTGTGAAATCTCGAGTTTTCTTTTCGCTCGGGCGTAAAATTGTTAAAGTTACATTGGTACCAACCTTACCTCGAATTAAAGTAAGTGCTCTGTCTATTGTCATATCTGTTGTATCTTCAGTATTAACTTTCAAAATCTTATCTCCAGCTTGAAGGCCAGCTTTGAAGGCCGGGGTGTCCTTCAAAGGCGCTATTATGGTCAAAACCTTGTCTTTCTTACCAATTTCAGCACCGATACCACCAAAGGAACCTTTAATAGAATCATTAAAAAGTTTATTTTCCTCTGGAGGGAAAAATACAGTGTATGGATCTCCCATTGAGGCAGCTAGCCCTTCTATTGCACCGTACAATTTTTCCTCATCTGTTTTATTTTTAGCATAGATTGATTTTTCATTTAAAATATCCCAAGCTTTCCAAAACGGGGCAAAATCAACCGGAACATTTTCAGAGCTTGTGTTTATTGCTCGAGCGACTTTCTCAACTCGGCCTACATAAACACCAATACTAAAAACTAAAACTACTAGAAAGAATATTTTTACAGCATAATTTATTTTTTTTGTTTTGTTTTGCATAAGTTTAGTTAGCTTTTTCTGATTCAAGCGCACCTAATGTATAAGTATTTGAAGGATCCCAAAGCATCCATGAATCAAGTCCTGCATCATAAGTAGCTTTAATCTGATCCTTTACCATGGTTGATGTGTACTTAGCTCCCATATCAAAGTCTTGCAACCAAGGACGAAGTTTGAGTCGAGATAAGCCCATTGCCTCTGCTCTGTCCCCTGCTTTTTTCATTGAAATATTTACTACTTCATATGGATGTTCGGCTGGGTTTTTAAATCCACCCCAACCACCTGCAAAATGAGATGGGTATACCATTGGCGCAACAAAATCAAAATATGGCAATGCTTTTTCCAATACTTGACCTATCCCAATGTCGTCAGTATTGACCGCAGTTAATCCAAATAAATCTGCGGAAATTGGAATGTTTTCATCTTTTTTCATTTCGACGGATAGATGTTGGAAGAAAGATTCTATATTATCAGCACGCTTTTTACCTTCTTGCAATCGATAATTGATATCAGAGATTTTCCCATCAGAAGGATATCTAATATAGTCAAAGTTTATTTCATCAAAGCCCATTTTATAAGATTCTTTTGCTATCGCAACAGTATATTTCCAGACCTCTTCATTGGCTGGGTCTAGGAACGATAAACCCTTCCTGTCTTTCCAAACTGCTCCTCCTTTCGTGTGTACAGCCCAATCAAAGTTTTTCTTTGTCATGAATGGATCTTGAAAAACTGATACCCTTCCAATTACATAAACATTTTTGTCGTGTAATAATTTAGTTAGAGCTCGGATGTCACTTATGCGATTTGAGTCTGTTTCGAATGCGGCCAGATATGGATCTTCAACCTTGAAACTAATTATTCCAGTTGAATCTTTAATATCGATAACCACTGCATTTACTTCAGTCTCGTCGATTAAAGGTATTATTTTATCCAAATATTTTTTTGACCCAGCAACCCAAGCAGATAAATAAATTGCTTTAACTTGTTTTGGAGTCGATATATGAGTCACTGGAGGTGGTAAGTCTTCTACAGGCTCCTCTATTTGAGGTTTAGTACTTTCTGAAAAATCAGCAACTTTATTTTCAGACGAGGTTTCTGATTCTGGCTTAGTGCTATATGTTGTGTTGAAAGGTACTAAGAAAACTATTCCAAGGAATATCACTAAAGCCCCTATAAAAATTTTGATGAATAGACTTTTACTCATTAGTTTCTTGTTTAATGTTATCTACATATGCATTCATAGCATTTTCTTCTTTTGGAACGCGGGCTTTTGCTTGTTTGAAGAATAAATATGCTAAATAACAAATCACAATACCAGATAGAGTAAACAGTAGTCTGCGTGCCGAATTAGGAAAACCTAAATATGGCAAGAGGGCTACCCATAAACCTAAAAAAAATAAAACTCGTTCTTTTCTCATTCCCCTATTATACAGTACTTTCTACGGAGTCACAATCACCACAAATTCCCCTTTTTGCTTGTTTTTGTCATTTTCTAGGATAGTCAGTAGTTCGCCTGCTTTACCTTCTAGGAATTCTTCATAAATTTTTGTTAATTCTCGAGCAATCACAACGTGCTTTTGGTTGGTAAATTTTGAAAGTGATTGGAGGGTTTTTATAATTCGATGTGATGATTCGTAGAAAACTATTACTTCAGAGCTGTTTTCTATCTCTTTAAATAGAGTCTCTCTTCCTTTTTTATGAGGTAAAAATCCTAGAAATGTAAATCTAGCCGATGAAACGCCAGATGCGCAAAGTGCGCTAATCAGCGCCGAGGGGCCTGGAATAGGCACGATACGTGCATCACTTTCAAACTCCTCCCTGATTTTTTGTACAATTAGAACTCCTGGATCAGAAATACATGGAGTACCAGCATCAGATACTAGGGCAAGATTTTTACCCTCTCTTAACATCTCAAGGATTACATTTTCTTTATTGAGAGTACTATGGGCATTGTAACTTTGAGTTCTGTTCTTTATGTTGTATTTCTGAAGAAGTTTTCCTGTAGTACGCGTGTCTTCACATAAAATACAATCAACTTCAGATAATATCCTAACGGCCCGATTAGTGATATCTTCTAAATTTCCAATCGGAGTAGCTACAATATATAGAGTGCCCAGTGTATTTTTCATATTTTTATTAAAACTTTACATGTAAAAACCAAGCATCATTAAAAGTGCTCCAATCAATGCAAGATTTTTCATAAAATTTATATGCTCAGACATGCGTGCATTCGCATCACCTCCTTTCCAAAACGCATGCATTATGAAAGTAGTAGGCACAAGAAAGACTAAAACAAGAATAATCGATAATTGGATATTAATGTTTAAAATGATTCCTGCTCCACCTAAAATCAATAAAAGTCCGGTTACCATAACAGAGATATCCGGAGATGGGATACCTTTCATTTTTGCATAACCAACCATAGATTTTGCATTTTTAAAATGTCCAAAACCAGAATACAAAAAGTATCCTCCAAACAACACTCGCCCTAGTAATATTAATGTCATCATAAATTTTTATTTAATATGTTAATTTACGCATTATACCACATTTTAATCCCAATTAAAATCGTGACCAAAATGTCCCCACTTGCAAGTATTTTTATACACTACTGTATCTAATTTCAAAAATTCTCTTATACCTTTTGGAGTAAGATTGTAATTTGTTATTTGCTCTTCTTTGCCATCTACAACAGCCACTGCCATTACAGGTTCTGCCTTGCCTATTGCATAAGCAAGTTTGGTATAAACTTCTTTTGCATTTCTTTCTTTTAAAATCTCTACTGCAATCTTGCGCGCCATGTACGCACCAGAACGATCCACCTTTGTATAATCCTTACCACTAAATGATCCGCCACCAATCGGGACTTCTGGGCCATAATTGTCGATAATTAATTTGCGTCCTGATAAACCTGTGTCTGCATCGAATCCTCCTTGATTCCATTCACCAGCAGGATTAATCAAATATTCTTTTGCCTTAATTATACTTTTTACAAGTGGTAATAATTGCTCATTTTTTGCATTTTGGAAGCTTACTACGACTGTTGTAACTACACCATCTTCAATGGTGACTTGTGTCTTGCCATCGTATGGATAAACTTCGAAAACTTTTTGGCAAAGATTGCGTGCGAGCGTATACTCAAGTGGTAGAAGTGTATCTGACTCACTAGTCGCATAGCCCTTCATGATACCTTGGTCACCTGCGCCTCCTGTATCTACCCCCGCAGCTATTTCAGTGCTTTGTTTTACTATATTTATAATTACTTTATATTCTTCACCTACTATACCCTTTATAATCTTTTCTAGATCAGGGTTAGCATTTGAAGTAACTTCGCCATTTACAGTAATAAGATTATGACCCCCCATAACCTCTGTTGCTACACGACTATTTTTATCACCTTCCAAATACGCATCGAGAATACTATCTGCGATAAAATCACAAATTTTATCTGGATGCATAGGACTCACAAATTCACATGTTTTGATCATATATAAAATAAAAAAATTCCTGATAAAATAGGAATGATATAGACTAAATATCTTTCCTTAATAATTAAGGTTGGAGTTAGCACCTTCCGGAAACCGGGGTTGCTGTGGGGTCATCGAGCCAATTCTCTACCACCACTCTTGATAAAACTATTTAATTGTATTTGTATACTACACCGTACCTAAAATTTTTGCAAATTATTTTTTTGATCTATGCTCTTCTATTGTACCTACTTCGATCTCTATTTTTTCAGCCCTCCTTAGGTTTTTTAGAGATTTTTTTGGCATTATGTCGTAGTGCTTTATTTTGTCCAACTCTTCGTCTATCCCCCACAAGTCTTCCATCTCTACCTCCCAACCCTTTTCGAAAATATTTAGGTCGAGCGGTGCTGAATATTGGCGAAGGGTTTTCACACCACTATTTAAAAAGTATTCGTGGAAATATGACATCACCAATTCACGAATATTTTTATATATTGGGTCGCGATAGCGGAGTACAGAATGATTAGTTTTGGAAATCGCACCCCAGAGACCATCAACTTTAAATACTGTAATCACGTGCTCCAAATCATCGCTAGTTGTTTTCAAATGTAGGAGCTTTGGTTTGTATCCATGGAGTGATAGAACATATGCCGAAAATATTGCACCCTCGATGCAATGAGCATTATTCTCGCGCAAAACTCGCAAAGGTGATTTGATAGTGTCGCATTTATCGTGCTCGAAGTTGAAAGGAATTTTATTTATAAAATCCTGCACCCTGGTCGGTGTATTCAATTTCTTGAATAATGCTATTTCTTTTTTGGTAAAAGAATTCATTTATGCAATTTCTTTTAAATAACATTCTTCACAAGCAATGCGCTCATAGCCCCAACTTTTTGGATAATATGCCATTATACTTTTTTCACAATAGGTACAAACATAAGCCTCACTTCTTGTTTGACTCATAGGCATTAATCTATCTTTTGTACGTACGTCGAAATGCACACGAGGTAGTGCTATATTTTTGTTTTTGAGGAATGTTAATTCGGCTTCGGAAATATTGTATCTCCAACCTGTTATCGGGCAGATTAGTGCTTGTTTTGAAATCGAACTATCTATATCACTTATTAAATCAGGAAG